>Ga0131853_10009761_pt1 | contig 17556 bp, 9 predicted proteins | sample TergutLab28metaG_FD_92764 | JGI IMG/M metagenome (GOLD analysis project Ga0131853, IMG submission 92764) | Labiotermes labralis P1 segment gut microbial communities from Petit-Saut dam, French Guiana - Lab288 P1 (version 2) (version 2) | ecosystem: Host-associated > Arthropoda: Insects >... | reverse complement strand
TTAAAGAGGCCTTAAGGGGCCGTCGATTCACCTCAGACGAGGAAGTGAAAGAAGCGGTGCATGAGTGGCTTGCTGCTCAGCCAAAGACATTTTTTTCTGAGGGCATCCAGAAGCTTCTAGAACGCAGGAACAAGTGCTTTGCAAAGCACGGGGACTATGTTGAAAAATGATATAATTGTAAGGTCTCTGCTGTTGTTGAAATAAATTATAAAAATTGTGTGCGAATACTTATTGACTTACCCTAGTGTATTGCATTTCTATTCGGATAGATTTGGTTTATAAGAAAAGTTACAGAGGAAGAATCGTCGCCTCATTTTAAAAAGAGGAATTTCTTGGAAATCTGAAAACATGGCGACTGTTCAAGTATTATGTGTCAAGGGACAGGTCCAGTTACTTTGAAGTCTGTCACCAAAGGTTTGTCTTATCTCCCACAATAAATTTATATTTATTAAACATTTCGTTTCTTACTACTGCTTTTCCGGCATTTAATCTCCGTATGCTGTCACTCATATTCCTTGGCCCTCAGCATTGCCCAGCCCTAAGCTTATTTGCCTTCTACTACTACTGGTGCAATAAATCTGGGTGCTGGACGCAGCTAATACATCAGTTCTTATAAAGCATCCGTCAGTTCCCTTCCAAAATTCCACTAATATTTTTCTCTCGGGTAATCAAGTACCGTCATCAGCAAAATATTCCGTAAATCCGAATTCCATTCCTCTCCGTCCTTCTTGCACTTCGACGTTTCCTTCTCCTTACTCCCTCATATCCCTCCTAAACTTTCTGCCACTACCTGCTTATATTCGCTTTTCTCTGAAAACTTCCACACGTCCTCTTACACGCCTATTCCAATCCGCCCCTCAATTCAGACGAAAACTGTCTTACCTCCTTACACGAACAGGCCTGTATGTAGCCATATCTTGACGAAGTTGCCACTTTCACTGAAGAGTAAAATGTAATCAATTCATTTTGTTCAAGTACAGATAGACGGGCACAGTGTATGGGCGAAATGAGCCTGCGAAAAAGTTTAGTTTGGAAACCTGAAGGAGATAGAGACCAGCTGGGAGACGCAGGCATAAATGGAAGGGTAATAAATTAGTCCTTATATAAATAAGGCGTTACTGTGTGAACTGCGCTTATCTCTCACAAGACAATGTCAAATGGCAAAGTCCTGTAACCATAATAATTTAACATTTGGGTTCCTTAAAAGGCAGGCAAATTCCTGACTGCTCGAAGAGTTGTTGGCTTCTTATGCAGGAATTAGCCCTATGAATTGGCTACATTTTTTTTCATGGTTCGTTAGCCCTAGTGGGCCTAGGCCTCCTCATTGTTGTGGTTTCTAGATCACATTCAGACACACCACAATCGGTAAGACTCCTCTGGAAGAATGATCAGCCAAACAAAGAGAACTCTGCCTGAAAACACACAACTTTCACAAGAGACATACGTCCATGTCCCCGCCGGGATTCGAACCCGCAGTACCACCAATACAGAGGCCGCAGACCCACGCCTTAGAACGAGCAGCCACGGGGATCAGCCACTTAGTGGTTACCCAGTAACAATGGATAACCCAGTCGAAATAGACTATGGGCTGGACGATTTGTGTTTTGACTCAAGGTAGGGTAAACAGATTGTTCCCTTCTCCAAAACATCCGGACCGTCCCTGGAGGGCATTCATCCGAAATACTATTTGATGAGTGCCGGGTTCTTTAACCAGGGGTAAAAAGGCCGAGGCGTGAATCTCATCGCTCATCTCCATCTAGTCCTTAAGTTAAAAATGAATTGATCCCTAAGTCTATTTTTCCTATACGCCTTTACTGTGTGCAAATGGACAACTTCACTTTTGCCTTATCTCAGGAAAAACCGAAGGCTGATGATTGTGTAATTTGTAGCTAGCTGCAGTGTTTGAAGAGATTCTCATGTATAAAGGTTCTAAAAATAAAGGACCTTTCCTGTATTACCCTCTCTATGGACACTTCCAGAATTTTACGTCAAAGTAAGCCACGGTCACTTACATCCGACTATTCCTCTCCGATCTATCGTCAATAATTCCACACTGTCATACCCCAGATGAGCAGCATTTTTTCATGACATGCGATGATATCGATAATGTCGTTTTCCAGTTTATATTCAAATGCAAAAAAATATTATGAGGAAGGATACTTGTAAACAAAAAGAAGGTTATGTTTGCAATTATCCTTCCTCTTAATATATTTTGTTAGGTATTCCTGGCAATGGTCAAAATTGGGAAACATATATAAAAGTGCTGTGACTGACGGTATGTATATTAATCTTAGTTTGTATCTGTCACAACGGGATGTTCCAAACAAAGTTCATATCCCTCCAATATTTTACAGTTATTATGTGCTCAATTTGGCCACAGTATCAAGCCTTTGATAAGTTTTACATTCTATAATAAATTTTAAGTTATTTACAACTAGATATGTCATGTTCCACATGCTTCTTACAGTATTTATTTCCAGGAAACAGAAAGATCATCATACTTCCTTCGACTTTGTAGATAAAATTGTTGGACTGGCATAAGGTTTGAAGTTATGCAATCACAGAACCATTACGAAACTTGACCGCACAGTTCGGTGTTTTCTTCACATGTACGACGTGAACTGAAAGATGTTTGTAAAAAGAATTTCTTATAAAATATGCATCAGTCAAGCGATACCTTTGCTCGGAGAAGAAACACGGATGTTCTATTCATTAATCTTATTGGTTTATTGGAATTTATTGCAATATTTAATTTTAAAAACAAACAAGAGAAGAACAGTTGAAAGCGGCCTCCTTCAAGCAATGTCTCAAGCAGTTACTGTTGCAATTTATGTGTACCCGGTAAAGGTCGACATTACATACATGCATATATACGTACATGCTTGCAAACATACGCATATACACACACATATACATACATACATTCATACGCATATACACAAACATACATACATACACACATTACATACATATACACATATGTAAATAACGACTTCTTTCTACTTATTATTATCATTGTTAAATTTCCAATTGTTAGACCTAGACTAGAAAAATGTACTGACTCCTTGTCGTAGAGCCCAGTAGTAAAATAAGGAATATTCAAATCGATTTAACCCTTATCCTGCTAACGTGGAAAATATGGTAAGCTCCTAACAATGCAAGCAGATGGCAGACGGGATTTAACTCGCCGTTTAAAGGGTTGATGAAATCACAATAATGTCTATCACACAGCGTTCGGTTCACATAACTGTGAGCTTCAGAAACAAGATATCCCAGTTTATATCATTTCTGTCAGGGATATTCTCTGTATCCAACATCACTTCCCTTCAACCCCAAATGCCATAACCCTTTACCAATTGCCTTTCTTTCTTCGTCCTCTCGAGTCCATATTTCCCCTTCGTCTCTGTCACTCCACACCATCCTCTACACTTCCTCACTGTCTCAGTTCTCTCTCTTGTCTGAAACTCTTTAGATCTCTGTGTGGCCAACCTGCCTTTGATCATCTTCTTCCACTTTTTCTTTTTAAGATTTCCTTCTCTATTTCTAGTCCACGAACCCTCTTCCATCTTGACTCTATAGAATGAGAGAGAACTCTTGAAGAAGTTGCAGCTTTCGCGTCTCCGAGATATCAAATTCCGAGGAGATCGTGTGTCGTGAGCAGAGTCTAGACATGCTGGCACAAGCTGAATTCCCCCAACATCAACCTGCCACCTAACCCCTCAACGCTATTGCTATGTAACTCGGAACAACTCAAACCTGCTTCCATTGCACGCGCCAGTCTAATAAATTGCTGCTCGAAGTAAAGAGTAGGCATCGCTATTTTCCTTCTATCTTTGACCCACCTTTGTCCTTCAAAGATACTAGACGCCATCGCTTTACCGAACTGCAGTTGACTTTAACTCACGTAAGAAAATATAAATACCTACCGAAGATAAAATATTCCAAGCAAACTTTAAAACTTTTTAAAATAAATGCGAGTAATTAGGGTGGAATAACTTCCAGGCACTCAATCTCGCGACGATATCCAGCGATTTAAATATATTATTTAATGTGAAAGTCCTGGATTTTGACCACAAAAACAACAATGGAAATCTGAAATATTTCCCAGCAATTTTGTGTTTATTTATATGATTTTGTTGGTAATATTAATTGCAGTCCACACTAAATTGAAAATATTTCTCCAGATAATTGTGGATGAATAAATTTTTCTGTAAATGTGCTTAGGGCCTCTGACTTCTCCCCGCCCCATATTAAGTATACATACTATTCGCATCGATATCATTTCACTAATGCGTAACACGTTCAGCCTTGAATTTTCCCATCAACTATTGGTGTATAGACGGAATATAATGTAGTTACACCAATAAGTGCGGGCACGCGGTGGTGCAGTTGGTTCAGGCACTGCGCTACAAGCGCGGGTTCGATTCCCGATGGTGTCATTGGAAATTTTCATTGACATAATACTTCCGGCCGCACTATGGCCTTGGGGTTGACTCAGACTCTAAGAGAAATGAGTACTAGTAACATTTCCGGGGGGCAAAGGCGGCCGGTGGGTAGGGCTGACAACTTTACCACCTTCATGCGCAAGTTGTCTTGAAATGTGGGAGCCTCGATCTCTTGGAAACTTCAGGGCCTGTCCAGGCCTGTAATGAGATTGCTTTACATTTTACACCAAAAAAGGCTAGCACAAGGGAAATATTTACGTGAAGCAATAAGCCGGTTTGATTGTAATTCAGTTATTCAGTGACTTTCAAACAGGAACACGCTTGGAGTGACATTTCTAAGTGCTTTCCTTTTACAGATATCTCTTGTACGCCATATCATCGTAAGTAAAATAAAAATGCGTGTGTGAACTGAGTACACAGAGCCGCATGGCTGACTTATAACAGGAAGTTGCGGAGACAAAGATGTCGAAACATAACAGGACCATAAACGAGTATTCTCTTTCACCTGTGTTACGCCCTATTAATTAGAGCTGTGGCCGCGAGTAGTGACTGAAGTTCACGTAATAAATGCTTACTAAGCAACAAATCAAAGCACACATAAATCGATAAATATAATAATTTTGCCAAGTTACAAGAGCAAAATCCGAAGGAAGGGGTCACTGCCAACGGAAACTCTATAATACACAACAATAAACTGTAATACAAATATCGGACAGACTCCTACAGCTTACAAGAAACATTATTTTGTTATGTGAGCCTATTCTCACCCACCTACACCAACACAGGGACGTAAGTCCTTCAGCGATACTAATATTAAAACCAATTAATTTGAACAAAATTTACTTGCATATAATTTCGCGAAATGCGACAAGGGAGTAAACGATTATTAACAATCCATCTACGTCCATAATTAAAGTAAACTCATACCCATAGCTGGTGATCATGCCAAATTGAGAAGGTGACACAGTTCAGGTAATCAAAATTTCCCTAGTATTTTTGGTAACCCGAAGGCTTAGTACGTGTTCAAAGTGGCCCGTCATTGGTCCTTATCCTTATTTTAAGCAAGACGACAGTTAAACCGAATTCCAGCTTATTAAATCTACGAATGGTTTCGAAAGAGGTAAGTAGAAGTTCGAAGCCTGAAATCATCTGACGCGAATAAGTGTTACAGCTGGTAATATAAGGTACACTAACAGATCTTAACGTAATGGCGCCAATTAACTCTAAAGGATAGAGGAGCCAGACTCCGATTGTGCGAAGAAACAATTTCCGAAAAATCGTGCACTTAAGATAACCCTCAGACAATGGGCAGTGCCCAAGGTAGTCCTAACATACGGCACAAAACGCCACGTCTGTGAGTGCAGTCATGGCAGGTCCACATGCATCCAATTAGAGAAAATCATTGTACGATAGATAGTAATAAATTTGGTTTGTGAGTAAAGTCACACTCGTGCTAAGGATAGGTGTTAGGTGTTAACAACATTATTTTCGATGTTTTGAAGCCATCGAGGGATATCGTCCATCTCCAATTATCGAAACGTTTTATTCGAGTATTTCTGAATATTTTCCAGCAGCGCCAAATGAGTAATTAAGCTTGATAAAGATTCTGAAAGACAATAAAATATTCATATCACTGTAAGACAATTAGAAAAACAAGCACAATTGACGTAACTCAAATAGAATGTAGAAAAAATCTTACATCTCTTTTACTACGTGACTGATGATTGGTGTTGTGTACATTTATAACTAACTGGTTCCCGTGGCCTTTTCTATTATTTAATCCGATCAATATCATCATTAGGTACTTTTACAACGTTTGTGTTTTATGCAAAATATTTTACACTTATATTGAAATTGTTTTATTTTAAAAAGTTTAGGTTTCGAATTTAAAATTAAGTTTAATTTAACAATTGTCCAACAAGATGTGACTTATTCAGTTTATTACATTACTGTAGGCAGCTCTACGTGTGTAGTGTGTTGACACCCATCATCAGGAGCTCGTACAGCTGTAATTACAGCTTCTGGTATTGATTAACTGCAATGAGTAAAATACGCTACTATTAATAATAATGTATAATTTAATTCAATTATACATTAGTATTAATAGTATATACTAGTATTATTAATATTAATATATATTAGTATTATCAATATTAATATATTAGTATTATTAATACTAATGTACAATTTAATTAAATTATACATTAGTATATATTAGTATTATTAACACTAATGTATAATTTAATTAAATTATACATTAGTATTATTAATACTAATGTAAAATTTAAATAAATTATACATTAGTATTAATAGTAGCGTATTTTACTCATTGCAGTTAATCAATACCAGAAGCTGTAATTACAGCTGTACCAGCTCCTGATGATGGGTATCAACACACTACACACGTAGAGCTGCCTAAAGTAATATAATAAACTGAATAAGTCGCATCTAGTTGGAAAATTGTTAAATTCGATTCACGATGCACTGACCCATGTATATAAAATTTAAAATTAAGTACATAACTGCAAACATTTTCCGTTGAAATTGAAATGGGCTTTGTGCTACTATTGTTAGAATGATATAAGCACCATGCAAAGCATTTTAAATATCACTTGAATGTACAAAAAGCATGTGTAGGGTAAAATAAAACACATTAGGTTTGGCGCTGCAGTGGGCTGTCCAGCACGAGTAATGAAGTGTTGTATGGTTCATACAGAAATGGAATGCGTTAACACGAGCTGGTTTCATCTAGCTAGGAATCTTCAGAAGTTTTTGATTCAGCAGAGGAAAAAACAACTCAGTTGAGTTAGAAACTTTTAGACACAACAATTTGATTTCGGACGTCTTAGCGCTGGTACATTTTTAGAAAGACTTTTTAGTGTCTTCTGTGAATTCTGAAAATCTCCAGTTATTGGTGTTACTGAGATTTCGGTATAACTGTGAAAGAGTTTACGCTAAAACAAATAGAAAAACAGTAAAGGAAAATGTCGTATCCAGACGAGACAAGCAAAAAAAATCATATTACTGCTACGATTGAAACTGAAACGTCTTCCAGACAAGGACATGAATTTCATGAGCGATCTAATCTTGCGGAGCCTGGACAGTAGGCAAAGTGAACTGAGAATGAAAGATAGAAGTCCGTAAGAATGCCAGAGAGATTGCTCAAATAAAACACAATAAATGGAAATGTTTTCTTATTCCTTTTCCTTATTCATCTGATCCATTCTGCGCTCTCAGAGAGACTATAAAAGACAGAGAAAATGGCAAGATAGATTATTGCGATAGCGTAAATGGGGTTTCTCTCGCAAAAAAAAAGCTGCAGTCTTCAAATTAAATCCAGTTAAATAAGAAAGTACTCAATGTTGAAGATGATATAATACTTAGTAAGGTAAATCAGTCCCATTACAGGCCCGAGATGCCCAGAGGGTTCCAGGAAGTTAAGGTTCCCAGATTACGTGACAATGGCCCAGGATGGTGGTAAGATTGTCAGCCTTACGCACCGGCAGCTTTTACCCCCAGGAAATACTCCTGGTACTCATTTCTGTTAGAGGCGGAGTCGACTCAAGGGCCATAGTGCGACCGGAAGGATTATGTCAATGAAAAATTCCAATAACACCATCTGGAATTGAACCAGCGACCTTCCGATTTGTAGCACATCACGATATGATACTCAGTATTAAGTACATGTAAAGACAGAGAACTGAAATATTCTTCTTTACTTTGCCTCTAACACATGGGAACGTAACTGTCAAATATTTGAGTTCTTCCTCAAAACAGAACGTAGTTTTATGGCTCTTCTTAACAAGAATAAAGTTCAATTCTTATTGCTGAGACAAACAATTATGCGCCTTATATGCTGCAAGAAAATATAATTTTTGGACGAAATATTTATTTAAAATCCTCCTTTTTTAGTTTCTTTTCTTGGAAAATATTCTTTCGTTTAGAACTAAAACATAGCGGTCCCTATATTTGAAATTCTGCTTTCCTCTTCGTCCTGCCCTTTGATTATCTTCTGTCAAGGCCTGAATAACTTGAATGAAATATCTTCATCTCGTCGTTACGGTTATTTTGTAAGAAATATAAACTAAACGAAACGTATATTCTCGGAGTTCTCGTAACTATAAAACACTGTAAAATACGTACGTCAGTAAATGGAAAGAGGCATTCAAGCAACATGCTTTAAAAGATCTTTTGAATAATTTTAATTTATTTCTGTTGTCGTGGAAATAAGCCTAGATTAAAAACAGTCCATTAATTGATACAGTAAAATAGTTATGAAGTACCATGGAGAAAATATGCGAATTTGAAAATACGAAATAATTAATTTAATGACTTAGAGCTAAACGAATTTGGTTTCATAAAATTACACAAAAATATCAATATACACTGCCCAAATTCGTCTGATTTTAAAAACGCTGGAACTGTATGTAAAATTTAGTGTTGAAGTAATTCATAAGAGTGGTCCTTAACTTTGGGTGCGAAATACCATGTCTTGGGATTCGAGACAACCCAAATTTTCCTTCACTTTACCGTAAAATTGCAATAAATATTTAATTCTGTCTCTTTAATTTTGTATTGACGCAATAACTTAGAATTAAAAACTGACCTACTTTAATGGTTATTGAGAGCCCGGGGGGGGGGGCGAACTGCAATAGAGTTAAGAACCACCGATTTAAAAGCAAAGCCTCGATTTTAATATCAAATTTCATCATTCAAAACTTTTTTCAACCAACTTCACCGTCGAGTAACTACCAACCCTGCTTCGCATTTTGGACGTTTCGAACTCACATTTCGGGGCAGAGATTGACCTTCCTGAGTGAGAATTTTATCGATTTCTAATTTGCTCTAAACCAAATCTAAACAATGCTTCAAATTAGGTTATGACAACACTTGCTACTCATTTAGTCAGTCTCTCATTTTAAGCTACACAAAGACAAGTGTTCTCAGAAATAGTAATAAGTAGTGATTAATCCTAACATATACGACGCTTTTGATGAGAGTCAGTAAGTACGCAAGTGAGTCACCGCCATATGCAATGACGACAATTGTTACAATGGTGTGTATTTTCTGTGAGGTGCAGATCTCGGAGAGGAAACAATTATCTTAATTATAAAAACCACTTTCACTGTGAGGTATGGGATAAGGCTGATGAAACAGCTGAGCATCGAACACATAATACGCCACAGCACAGCCGCACGAGCCATGTGGCTGCAAACCGATAGGTATCAATTTACGTGTGTTAGTATAGGCAGAAACGAGCTACGATAGCTCATTGAGATGCGTGGAATTATTACGGAACCAATTTGTATATTAAAAAATTGTAAAATGCAAATATTTGCTAGAAATTTAATAAGTATTTCTCTAATGGATCTGAGATTCAACAGAATGAATTCACGTAAAATTTGAAAAATCTGATGGCAACACTCAAACTCTCTTTATATCCCTGCTTTAGAAGGTCCATTTGAAGAGTACAATTGTAAAGAAATATAATTTAGAACGTTTCCCTACTGATACATTTGCAGAATAAATTAAAGTAGAAGAGATGCGTTTTGTTCTGAGTACTGAAAACACCGTCCATTACGTCTGTACTGCTTCAATAGTTTCACATATTTCCATGACGACTGTACATCCAAGAACTAATATTCCGGCGAGAAGCTGGAAGGTTAAAACAGATGGGAATCGAAACACAACAGGAAACATAAGTAAGTAATATGCGCACAAGTTATGTTCTTTAATCGTGAAGATTATGAAAATATTCCAATGGTATAATGTGGAATTAACAATAACACAGACTATATGAAACTATGTAATTCGTAGAAAAGAAAGCTAAGTTTGGAGGAGGGAAAGCGGCGGTAAACACCGTAATATGGACGAAGGCTAAGACAACAAATCCCATTTTGCGGCCATTTTCTTCAGCCTCTGCAGAATATTTTGTAGCTAACAGCGTCACATAGACCAATATTCTCCCCAATTCTTCTTTTTTATGAGGCAATTTTCAGTCTGTGTTGCCCTCAACTTAAACCCATTTACCCCCACTGCATGCCAACGTTTGCAACATCCGGCGAGCCCAGCTATGTACTCCGCCCACTCTACTGGTTCTTTTTGTGCAGTCTGTGCAAAATCTGAGTATCAACATGGCAGACTTTACTGTAGAAATGTACCACTAACAAGAGGCTTGTGTAAACCTTATATCAACATATTCGGATACAAAGAAGGAAATTATGATGCATAATTGATTTCGTCTGTGTCTGTCAATTTGAGTACTTTAATCCCCCTCCCTCTCAAAAAAAAAGCACAAAAACTCAAAATTTATAAATAAACAATCTGCTTCAAAAACTGCTGAAACGAAAATAAGCAGCAAAATGTTTGAAAATCCATATTGTGAAACTTAAGCAAGAAAATATGTAAAAAAATATTTTGGATAATGACATTGTGTACTCATATTAATATATTAAGAAAAAGACACTGGTGTCAAAATACAAAATCCCTGTACGTTCTTCGCAGTGTGCTTTAAAACATAAGTCTACCGTATTAGCCTTACTCAAGTACGTAAAATCATAATCGTAGTGTTTTTTTTTTAATTTTTCACTGCTGCTGTTCATATTTATATTCACTTTTATTTCACTTTTGTCATTGCATAAATATTTATTCAAATTGTTTAGGGAAACCATTTTTAACTTGTCCTCGAACATGCTGTAGATACTTTCACTGCAATAAATATTTAAAAAATGTAAAATTATTACTCCCATGAGCAACTTTATGTCCTGTATTTGTACAGCATTTGTCGTCCCATTAAGCATAAGTTGCTGTTCTACTAACGCACCCTTTAACTCCAGTTATTTCTAACCCATGCATACTAAATACAACTGCCCATGAATAGGTACTACTGCCTAACAGATCAATTGCGCATGATAAAAGGCTTTAATATCTAAAAAATCTTTACTTATTGGTGGTTTCAAACACTGAGATTTCAACTACCTCGCGTGTGCTTTTAATGCTTGCATTTGTGATTGCCCTGTATTCTCGCATATTTTTCTCCTCTTTTAGAGTACAGTCTCTGTGACATCACCGCTACGCCATACTGTAAGTTCACCAGCTCCTGCTCCACAATCAAAGCCCCGCGATTTTCCCGCTCCGTCGACTCTCATTTGAATTTAGATGTCCTACAGCAATACAGACCAGAAGTCAGACGGCGGTGACGGAGCGGGGCGGTGGCGGGGGCAGGGAGGAAGTGGGGGCTGTGCCTCAACCCTACACAGACCAGTCGACCTTCTATCACATTGAAGCGAGTGTATTCTGTGGTTTACAGTTAAAAATGAACTTCACTTCTTAGTACAATTAACAATGTACTTACTGTAAAATGACAAAAGGTACGGAAGGAACAGCGTAAATAAAATTAATACCGATTCCAATTAAGACTATTTGTTTTACTATTGATGTAGAAAAAAATAATAGCATGTATTTATATTGTTTGAAAGTTGTTTTGAATTATTTGCACCTACAGACAATGATTTAGAAACAAATCTTTGTGTAGTAAAGTGATATAATTCAAAATGAAAGTCGTGTTAACAAATCGAAAAACCAAGCATAAAATGCTCGTCTAATATTGTTACAGATGTCATGAAATAGAACAAGAGAGTGAACTGCAATATTGATCAAATGTACGGAGCCCAACTGGGGTTGGGGGGGGGGGGTCAGAAATTTGTAAAATAAAAAACAAACATTCGTAAGTGTAAATAATTCATAGGCACTTATATAACAAATAGTGCCCAAGAGTAGATAATTAGAATAATATAAATATTATGAAAATTGATAGTAACGGAGGGAAAAGTCCGAGGATTCCACGCATAAATAATTAACACACTCTTCGCCATGGAAGGTTGGAAAGTGCCGATGAATGATTTGGTTGTTGTAAGCCTATCGAGCCGACGAAAAATGACCAGCGATATTTTTCAGACGAAACAAAGTACCTCTATAACTCGTTACCAAGTGTGGCATTGAATTACGGAGATGTATGGCCAAAAGAAATAGGAAAACTGAACACACGCTGCGAACAAAATTTTCAGGACAATACAAGCAACAAATTCTCTAATCAGAGCAAATAAGACGAAAATTAATATTTTTAATTTGGCACTTTACGAACTTCAATAGAAAATTAAATTAAACACACGTCAGCCAAATTGTTTTATGACGTTTTCGGTATAATAACATGAAGTGAGACTGATTCCAATCCACAGTCTTCTTTACAACAATGCATTGTAACCATTTATTAATTAACCAACGCGTTAAAGAAATAACAACCACCGTACGAAGATTTCTAAAGTGCGATGTAAAATTCCCTGCATTTTATGCGCTCGTACAAATTTCCCTGGGCCTCTTCTGTCTTCTTTAAACCCAATTTAATTCGACAGACATATAGTCGACATTTAGAATTAATGAAAGCAGTAAAAAGAGAGAACGGAATGGAGAAGATGAATGGATATATATTTCAAGATGCAATTAACAAGTTTAGGATCGCTGATAAAATCTAAACTGTTCGGAAATTTATAACAGTGTAATCTGCAACTATATATGTGGAGACTATTTTGGCAAATGGCAAATATTTCAAAGACCTAAATGTGAACACGCAAATTGTCCAGCCTGTATATATTTCAAGTCCAGTGGTTTCGTGTTGAAATTTACTTTCTTGTTTACTTCTCTAATATAACTTCCTCTGAAAACTGTTCCGACAAAGATGAATGTGAGATGGATTCTAGCAGTTCGGAAACTGGAAGTAAGTGGCTATAACGCTGGCCTTTCTAATGTAATATCATAATGATACGTTGTGAGAAATTATAAATGACAGCCTTCACTATGTATAGGAATTCCTATTAATAAAATTGTTGAAAATTTATAAATAAAATTTATGTTTCTCTTAAGATTTTTTAGCACAATTTGCTATGGCATAAACGTATTTCAAGGAAGACCAAGGCTTCTTATTTGTAACTAATCCATATTTAGTGATAAAAAATAAATATTTTTTATGTCCTATCAGATATTTCGGAAATGAAGTCCCCTCAGACCGAAAACTCATCTCGTAACACTGGTCTGAATTTTATAGCCCTACATTCCTGGTGTAAGTGGACGCGCGTCTGAACATCCAGCCTGCGAAACGGACGAGCAAAATATGAGGTAAGTACTAAACCCAGCGGAAGCTTAAATCTGTTTTTATAATATTTAAATGTGTTCTTCATATTTAACACTTTCAAGCGTCAGAACAAGCAGAAATTTAAATATGTTATGCTTGTGTACTAGGCATCCATATGGTAAAGAAAGGCACTGAAACGTCCAGGGAATGTTTTTATATGAAAATTAAGGAAAATGTTCAGGAAAATTGCAGAGAAAATCCGGTACTTTAATAGCTGAACAAACGTGTGATGGACATAATTATAACCTGCCGGATTTAGCCTAAAACTTATATTTAAAACGAAGAAAACGTTCGGAAATTAAGATGTTTTAGCCTAATGACTAACATACATAATTTAAAATAATCTCCAGATGCAGTATTTTCTAAAGATACATGCCATCTCGGAATAAACACGATGGTTCGAAACGTGGCTCATTTGGTAAATTGATATGATTCTTAATGTGTTACATTTTAATGGTACACTACAAAATGTCAACGTGTAAACTAAATTAATTTCGAACGATAAACAAATGTATAATTTTATTTAACAACGCTGTCAGTAGCTCATTATTTTTAGCATCGAGTGGTAGAATGATTAGAAATATGTTTAAATTTACACAGTCACCTCTTGTAGAATATATTGGCGATGTGGTTTTCAGTCTATAAACAAAAAGGGCAGAGATAATTTCCCTACCAATTAAGGTACTGTAACCTATGAAATAAGCAAAAGGCAAACGGTAATATAACCGAATTATTATTTCTAAAACACCGTCTCAGTGCGTGAGGTTCAGAATTGTAAAACATCTTGCTTCACCATCAAAGTGCTCTTCCCTTTATGCCTTCCAGTTAAGGAGGTTTTATCACTGCAAAGACGGAACTCCATTAAGTCTGCACATACAAAAACTTGGCACACACAAACATTGCACAGCACGAGAGGAGGATAGACGCCGTGAAGCACAACTTATGTGATCACTTAGTGCTGAAGAGAGGTGCTATATAGAACTAACAAAATTCACTCCCATTCCTCTCCAAAATTCCTCCGTGATGTTTTTTTTTTCGGCGCTTCGACGCATGCACAATGGTCAGACACCAGTAACAGTATTACGCATTTTTGTTCACACATCTCGCGCGACATTTCGCATTCCAGTTGAAATTGTTGATTTTAAGCAGTGTAGAGAGAATATGTGAGCCGCTTGTCAGCAGACATAAATCCTATGTTGGCGATTTCATGAAGTTTTCTTTTAACTTGTTGCCGTTAAAACGCACTATAAGCCGTCTTTGCCTTTTGTATGATGACTGAGACCTCAATGACAGACCGCTCTTATTGGAAAATATTATAAATCGAAGTTGGGAATCATATGTTTTAAATATTTACATGTCGAATTTAAAACTGTATATAAAAGTACAGTAAATAAATGTGTGATTTGGAGGAAAGAGACCACTTAGAAGAACTAGGCGTAAATGGGAAGATAACATCAAGACAGATCTTCAGGAAATTGGATGGGGCCTTGGTCTGGATTATTCTGGCTCTGGATAGGGACAGGTAGCGTGTTCTTGTGAACGCGGTGATGAACCTTCGAGTTCCATTAAATGCGGAGAATTCCTCGACTAACTTAGGAACCGTGAGCTTCTCAAGAAGGACCCTGATCCATGGAGTCAGTCAGTTATAAAATGGTAAAGTATATTTTTATTCCAGTTGATAAAACATACCGTTTCTTTCCAATGACGATTTTTGGAGACGACATAATTATCACTTTCACTCAGTATCAGCATTAACCTTTCAACGGTCTGTACCCTTTAAATAATAAAACTAACCTTAATTTTACTTAAAGACTGAAATCCTACCGCGCAGTAAACACACTCCGTTCGTCTCGGTTATAAAATCTTATCAGGTAATGCTGAAAGGCAAGTAATCGCCGTTTTTCTGAGATCCGTACTTAAAACACAACTACACTGTGAAGGCAGAGCGTAGAATTCTTGAATGTTAAACCTGGTGGTACGCTAAGTAACTACTAGACTCTAAAGGTTTATATATATATATATATATATATGCAAATAAGGGAAAAGGTGGCAAAGATTCTTTAGCTTTCTCTGCATGTAGAACTTAGCTACGACACTAAGAAGTAACTGAAAAGTAGATTCTACAGTTTCTAGTATATGTTAAACAAGCGAGAGTTCCGGCAATTATGACCTTTCATATCCAAGACAAATCGGAGGTTGCTGCATTTCTGAGCTTCTTCGTTGAAATCCAGAGGAAGGAGATAATTTTCTTCAATGTTAAATATTAACTACCATTCGTAGTCAGGAAAAAGTTAATGCAAACAAATCGATCGCTCCTTCTTATTAAAAGAGTGAATTGACAATATCCAGCTCAGTGATCATTATAAGATTGTGTAGGGTCCTCTTCATCGTATAACTATATATATTTATAATTATCTGCTGCAAAATAAATACTTTGTTGGATTTGCAAGTATCATCGTAGCGACGACATGTGACATACTCTTAGTTTAATTAGCAAAGAGTTTCCAATTATAGCACAAAATGGTAGAATAATTATGGTCATTGGAATGTAACGAACATATATACATATATACATACATACATACATACACACATATAGTGGTCAGTACTACACCAGTATTCAATGGAGAAACTGACGAATACCATTCAATGGCTTAGGCCTACGAATTATTTCAGATCTTCCGCAAATTGGCAAATTTCTGGGAATTATTGCAATATTAATATACCACCAACAGAAATATCTACGTAAATATGAAATATGTACACGTTTTCTGTCCGTTCCATGATTTAATTAGAGAAATTAATTTTATATGTAATATGGAAATCAAGCCATTACGGACACCACTACATTGGTAGTACCCAGGTCTGTGTCAACAGTAATACCCACATGGCTGTGCCATTCTGTGATAGGCCTATTGTAAGGATAATAGCAAATTTACCGTAATATCTTTAGTTTTTATTTGCAGTTAAGCAATTACGATACATCTCATGTTCAGAGGGTATTGTTAAGGATAACATAAATAAATCACATTGCTCCGAAATAAAAATAGCATTGTAACTCAGAAATATTAGTAACTTTAATTCGAAATTTAAACGTTAAAGTAGTTTCTTAATTTATTTAACAACACTGTGTCTACCGACAATGTTATTGCTTCGAAAGATATGGATACGTGAAAATACACGGCAATCAGGCCAGGTTTTAAAAGGATGCAATCTAGACAATTGAAAGGTGAGATCTACTAAGTACTAAAATTTAGGATTAAATAGTACGGTCTCAAAATTCGGAACGAATACTTCCGAATTCTGCAGCCCTGGCAACACGCCAAACTCTTTTCTTAGATTTATATGGCGATATTTCATAAACGTATTTACTGCTATCAGTAATGAGCTAATCAATTCATCAGCACCACAAAATGCAATACACTAACAGTCAGTTAGATCTTAAGTTTTCAGTCGGTGTTAACCCTTTAAAGACGCAACATGTTTGTTTTGTATAAGGACTCAGTGTGTACCGCACAGTAAACACTATCCACTTGGGTTATACGAAACCAATCCGTTAATGTTTTACAAGGTAGAAGTCCACACAGAACACTTAACGCAATGTGAGCACCATGTTGAATTTATGTTAAACCTGGTGATACGTGAAATAACTGCTAACCTTTAAAAGGTTAACAAAGATTCGTGCCTTCTGGGGTGTGATACAAGTCTACGCGGTATCATCCCAGAAGGCTTAAATATTTACTGAATGTTTTGTGATTTGTATCTCTCCTACACCATAACAACAACAACTCCGTGGCCTTTGTCCGCACGCGAACTATACCGACAGAGCGGCCGCCGCCGGTCGGCGAAGTTAGTGCCAACTTTTGCGGATAGAAGGGTGTCACGTGGTCAGCGCAACGGGTCCCCGCAGCCGTTAATCTCTGT
>Ga0131853_10009759_pt1 | contig 17559 bp, 13 predicted proteins | sample TergutLab28metaG_FD_92764 | JGI IMG/M metagenome (GOLD analysis project Ga0131853, IMG submission 92764) | Labiotermes labralis P1 segment gut microbial communities from Petit-Saut dam, French Guiana - Lab288 P1 (version 2) (version 2) | ecosystem: Host-associated > Arthropoda: Insects >... | reverse complement strand
GTTACAGTTTTTAGTACTCCTGATGATGGGTGCTGTGACACCCGAAACATGTAGAGTGACTTTGCAGTAAATAAATATCTGCATACTGTTGCATCTAGTTGGATTTTTATTAACACTGAATTATGATGCACGGAACCATGACCTTAAAATTGATTCTCAGGGTACAGTGGTGAAAGTAAGCTAATAAAAAGCCATACAATAACAAAAATATTGGGGATAACGGCGACGCATGGGATTGTAATTTAAAGTGGGCATCTTATATATACTTCTGGAGGAGAAAATTAAGAACCGATCAGTATTTGCGTCCTACCAATTCCAACTGTCAAGGTCCGATCGTTAAACTCCGACAAACTAAACTATAGGGATCAAAGTCTTCTGGGATGTTACAACTATCGACTAGTAAATAGTTACCGACGTTTCGGAATAACGTGCTGCCTTCACATTAACGGTTTAACACGTTGACTACTACGACCTGAAGATGGAGCCAGTCAGTTCCTCCGAAACCTCGTTAAGTTTCACCAGACCACAAGCCGCACATCCAGGAAGACTTTTATCTTCATCAGCACCGCAAGCTAAATTCTTGTCCTGCACGATCTTCCTCACTTGAATCACTTCGAACTCCACACAACGATGAGAAAGACGTTTCATACGACAGCATAATATAAAAAAATCGTCAGATAACATTAGAGAGGGTGCTGGGGTGCTGTAACGTCATGTATCACTCAAATTTTGGGAAGGCGGTCGCTCGCTGAAACCTTAACTCTACATTCAGAAACCGTCAGAGTGGACGACGTGACTACACGGGAAATACATGTATTTTGTTCAAGTTGTTTCCAGTACAGCAGTGTTCCCCCAGTTTAATGTGGCCACGGAACCATTCGCAATGGCAGAAACCCCTAATAAAATTCATAAACATGAAGCTAAAAGAGAAGACCACCAAATATTACACAGATATATGATATCTACATATCACTCAACTGCACACATTTAGAAATACAAACCATATTTGACGTGCAACTACAAAAAATAAAGGCAATGTACGTATAGCGCATCATTGAGGCGCGTTCGCGTAACCATTGTTGTCGCTGAAGAGCAATTTGTATTACATATTCCGAGTGTGTGTCTGTGGGCTTAGTTATCCAGCAGCAAAGTGCATGCGCAGTATTATATTGTAATTTGTCGCCAGTCTTGGTTCTATGATATTATTCTACATTATCTCATAAACGGCAAGATTTTTTGGAACAATTTATTGCACATACCATGTGTGTTGATTTTCTATACGACTTTTCTATGAATCATTTCTCATTCTAAGAAGAACGGAGCGAGATATAAAAAATGTATATTGATCTTCACGTAGCGCACCCGTTATTCTTGTCAGATTTCAATGAAACCTGAACGTACTCGACAGATTTTCGAAAATAAATATCAAATTTCGTGAAAACTAGTCCAGTGGGTGTCGAGTTGTTCCATGCGGACAGGCAGACATAAGGAAGCTAATTGACGCTTTTCGCAATTTTGTGAACGTGCCTAAAAACGTGACTAAAACAACTTTCATACACGAAATCAAAACGACAAATGTGAAGAGAGAGACCCTCGGAGTCGGTCACTCTACTCGAATGAGCGAATGGATGCACCGATCAGTGGACACTCAAACCTTAACGACGGGCTCAAACCAAGGCCAAGACCACCTAAAAACAACTGCATACATTAGCTCCAATCCAACCAGGACAACAAACAGTCTTCTAAAAAAGAACAGTAAGTACCAAATGTTGTATACATACGGTTTTACCCCATGATGATGGGCCTAGATACGCCCGAAACAAGTAGAGGTTGACGAAATGCACTAAGAATAAGTTGTGTATCAAGTTTTTTTTTTGACACCATTATATCAAGATGCACGGTCAACAAAACATAATATTTGGTTTGCTTCATAGTCAGCGAAGAGAGAAGTTAAGCCCGACCACTGTACTCCAACAGAAACAGGTGGTTTGCTTTGCAACATGGTATCGATGACCTCACACAACAGAACTGCTTGTGTGGTAACGTTACCCAACACATTTCATGGAGCAGGGTCCGTCAAAAACCAACAAATTTTCTGCTGGTCAGGAAATTCCCTACTTCATAAAACCCGAAATTCTCTTAACTTTTCGTGAGATCCCGCTACTGGCCTCTAGTGTGAGCCACTCGAACTTAGCCAACATTAAAACCCATTTTACTTTTTCCGCAAATCTACGCTAACGTCTTCGAAATGGCACCTTCCCTTCAGGTAGCCCAAATCAACTTCTGTATGCATTTCTTCATCTCTCCAGTGCATGCTACCTGCCCCTCACATTCCAATCTTCCTGATTTGGCGAACCCAATAAACGGTAACGCTTAGAAGTTACAGAACGATTATTAAATTCATGTTTAGACCCAGATGTCCACAGCACACTATGGCAACAGTATAAAACAGACTAACATTGACTTGCGTTGTGAATTAGTCAGTAATGTTCCGGTCAATGTACATCTGCATTCCTCAGGCACTGCCTTCATACCTAACAACCGACGATTTTTGATCGCCAACTGATATCAGACTCCAAAGGAAGAGAGAAAGAAAGGAATTTCCAATACATCACATAGTGTGAAAACAAGTGCAAAACATTGATCTTATGAATGAAATCTCTATATCTCGGATAAGAAGTCTTGCCTTAATACTGAACTTGCAAATTCTGTATTTCACGCAATGTATATACGGGCTTTCATTACTTATATCCTCTAAGATAATTCCTTGTTCTTGGTCGTTGGCTTCGCTTCCTTGAACGGAAATGAATTATTTGCAGGGTGCAATAATGTATGATCTAAAGCAGCGTTTCTCAACCTTTCTGAGAAAGCAGCCCGGTAAATTATTTTTTCATAAGACGAGGGCCCGGTCCCAACAAATTTACTCGTAAATACCTTTCCATTTTTTAAGTTCATACATTAAACTAACATAAGTACTAATAATTAATTATGGCATAATCATGTAGAGTATTAGTACACTTATTTATACGGTGTGGCATATTGACAAATATAAAATTACATTTAAATTAGTTATCAATCACTGAACTAATGAAATTTTGTAGCATATTGTAGCTTCCTCAAGCCAGCATCTGGGTCTGAGTCTTTCGACACATTCACGAATATTTTTCTCCTCAGAATATTTCCACTATAAAACATTTATTCATGAAAATTTCTTAGAAAACTAAAACGACAAATTCCAGGAGAACCTCTCGCGGCCCGGTATAATTGATGCCAGGGCCCGGTACCGGGCCGCGGCCCGGCGGCTGAGAAACACCGATCCAAAGCATGGCAACAAAACACCCTCGCAGCTCTCGTGCCGTGTGTTAGTTTCCTGTATTTCATTTCACAGTAGCTTACTTACCGCGAAGGCACAGGCTGCATGGTCTTGGCTGCGAAAATAATGCAATACAATGGTGCAACTTTTAGAGCACGTATACCTTAGCAGATCTACAACATGTCGTTTTACTCACACAGTAGGCGCTCAATCTAACATGTAGTCCAACTCTAGGTTTTGAATTAAGAGAAAAACGAAAACGGTTACAAAACTGTGTTAACATTTCGGTCAGCAGGACACATGCTAAATTGCTTGTCAGGCAAACAGAGCAGTTTTGAAATCGGATTTGGAATTTTCACATTAGTTTCTAAACAAATTAGGATTTCACAGGTTAGTTCCTTAACCAATCGCACATTCCAGAAAACAGCTGAAACCAATCTTGGAACCCATAAAATTGTTCCAAACCTACCGTGGAACACAAAAAAGCGGTTTATAAGCCAAGCCTGCAAACCACACAGCGATTCCAAAACAGTTCTAGAAAGCAAAAAAGCAGTTTCTAAACCTATCTGAATCCCATAAAGCACTCCTACACCTTTCCTGGAACCAATACAGCAGTTTCTCAACCATTTTAGATCCCACAAGGCATATCCAAACTGTTCCTGGAACCCATACAGAAATTTCTAAACTGATGATGGACCCCAAAAAATCAACTGTCTAAACAAATCTTGCCTACAAAGCAGTTTGTTAAAATAAAAAAAACTTACATCACAAAATTCACTCTTCCAAGTGGTCTAACGTCTCAGCATGTATGTGGGAATTTTATGAACTGACCTGTGTCTCTGGGCCCGTTGACGACGTGTGATAGGTACTGTTTTGCTGCTGATGACACATTGTCCGTGGTTACGCTGTTTTCCTTTCACAAGCTGTGGTTACTGTTCACTCTACTAGCGCTGCACTTGTAATGGCCGCTGATGTATTCCCGTCGCAAGGAACTCTGCCTCACATGAACAGCCGCAACTCCCTGCGAAAGTCAACCACAAAAGAACATACAGGCCGACGCCAAATTCTTTAGCGCCACCAAGCAACAATACAGCCACTTTACGAATAGTCTCGTAAACACTTTCACAGGAACAGAATCGGCCGTGAAGGAAGGGGTGGGGGGGGGGGAGCTGTTTCTCTGCAGCCTACATGTCTGCCTCTGCAATAACCACACGCACGATGCAAACGAACTTAAATTTAGAATAAACAATTCACCAAATGGGTTCTTTTACTCTGTTTGTACCTCATTAACACTGCTGTAAGAAATCTTGCAGTAAGACAGACTTTGATGTATAATGTAAAAATAAGGCGCGTTCGCGTAACCACTGTTGCCGAGGAAAATCAATAAGCATTATATATTCTGAGTGTGCGTTTGTAGCCTTAGGTATTCAGCCTGCAATCCCCATTTCACATTATTGAACTGTAACTAGGGTGACCAAATTTTTGCTCTCGTAATGCTGGAGAATACTGGGGGGTTATAGCAATAAGGTATTGTACAAGGTTTTGCCGTTGTACCGATTTAACCTTAGTTTACGCGTGATAAGTATTATTGCGAAGTACATATGATTTAAAAGACTTCTTACGTCGAACTTTAAAATGGAAGAATCTGGATTTTTTAATGAAAACAAAGAAGAAGTAAATGAACTAAAATATTTATATTTCAGCAACAAAATACACACAATTAAATCTGGTATACACATAAAAGTAACACGTACTGTTGCATTTCATGAATAATAAAAAATTAAAATTTTTCATTTATCAGTTTTGGTTTATGATTTGAATTTGAAGACAAACTTTTTGTTTAAATTTGCTTCTCCGATGATATCTTTTTTTCTTAAGCACAAATGTGTAAACGTTCTCACAAGTGCACTTACAATTCATCTTCACCGCAATTTCACTTTTTACTAAGTTCATGCTACTCCTAATGCGTTCGTTGCTCCAGCAACAGTTTATAACTAATGAATATGAAGATTAACACTCTTGTGGCGATCGGACACCACGCAGTTTGTAGCAACACAGCAGGGTGGCTGGAAACAGCAGCGTCGTGCGACACGTTGACACCCACCTACCACAGCACATGGGGTGACATCACACAAATCAGCGACTCTCGAGACCATACAACGATTAGTGTCCCATCACGAACACAGCTACTATCTCATCAGGTGCCATAACTCCGATACTTCCATCAGACGACTCTACTCCCCCCCAAACTGTCCAAGGAAGTCCAGTTGCCATGCATCTCCTCAACAGCATACACAAGTCCATCAAAATTAAATGTGCGCACTCGTTACAAGGAGTCGGAATGGCGTAGTCGGTGTAGTGACTGAGCTGCGGGCTGAATGACCGAGAAATCGTGGCTCGATTCCGGGCACGGGCAGGAGATTTCTGTCTTGTCAATGCGATACTCAGCGACTCAACCAGCCTCTTATTACATGGGTACGGGGGACTTTTACACGCGGGTAAAGTGGCCGGAACGTGAAACTGAAACGGTGACACTCTAACTTATAAATTTCCTCCATCTAGCGCCAAAACCAAGAACGCGTGGATCTCTACCATCAGTCTTCAATGCGTGCATAGGAAAAAGTTTACCTTACTTTATGTACTCAGGGACCGCGGTAGCACAGTGGTTAACGTACTGGTTCGATTCCAGATGGTATCATTGACATAATCCTTCCGATCGCACTATGGCCCTGGGATCGACTCAGCCTCTAACAGAAATAAGTACCAGGAGTATTTCCTGGGGGTAAAAGCGGGCGGTGCGTAAGGCTGACAACCTACCACCATCCTAGGCCACTGTCACGTAATCTGGTAACCTTAACTTCCTGGAACCCTCTGGGCACCTCGGGCCTGTAATGGGACTGATTTACCTTACCTTACTTTATGTACTCATTGTTATACCTGACGATGAATAATCATTACTGTACTTGAATGCATTCTACTCTGCGTTCGGAAAGTCTCTGTGCACTTAGGCACAAGCAGATATGCAGAAAGTGTTTGCAAATAAAATTAAACGGATTCAGGCCTGTATAGACGCTCGTGGATATCTCTTCCAACACCTTTTATAAGTGCACAGCGACTTTCCGAACTTCCCCTCCCGTGAGTCACCGTGTGCCATCACATTTCAACTGGACTCTACCGTAGCCTAAGAGCACAGCGACTTTCCGAACGCACTGTAGTTTACAAAGCTTTTCAGTAACAGTAAACCCATCTTACGAACTAAAACGTAGAAACTAACAGGACGAGTGAAATGCATAACAAGCTTCAAAACTTCGATCACCAAAGCAAGGAAAATGGGATACGCCTCTTTAATTACACCAATACAAGACAATGGTATGGCTGTTGTTGAGCTGATTCAACAGTCGAATGTGGAGAACCCAAGCCACAACATGCCTGTGTGAGACAGGAGTTTTATGATAATGTCGTTACACAAAAACACGTGGTGGTGCAGTTGCCTTCACAACATGCAAGCTACTACGGAACTTCCCACTTCTCGCCTCTAATTTGACAGCCCTTCCGTTATTCCTAGCCACAAGCACAGCGTCAAAGCCACTGACACTTCGGCTTCAGGAGCCTCTCTGGCATTCTTATAGGAGTGAAAGTCAACAAGGCCGAATGGCGGGGTCTACAGCAATGTTAAAAATGACAATGCTCCAACCATATCTGAGTCCACTGCAAGTACTCCGACAATGGTACTGTCACCGGGGGGGGGCTATCGCCATCGACAATGGCAAAAATAAATAAATAAATAAAACAAAATTCCAGTGTACCAAAACGCAGCAACTGTGGGTTGCAGCAGAATGCCTAACCGTAGCCATTCTCTTGCAGGACCGTTCCTTCGAAAACTGTAATACCAGGACAGTCGTACGCAATATCCGCAGCATGCCCGAAGCCTTAGGCTACTACGTCCATCACAACTCTCAACACATGCCCAAATCAGCGCAACCAGCGTCCGACAAATTCAGTTTTCGAGACGCTACCACAGCGCAGTTCATGCTGATGGGCCCACTGTCAGCGGGCAGGAAAAGAACAACTTCCGTCAACCATGAGAAAATAGAGGCCCGCCTTCACTGCATAGACCCTACGCACTCACTTCACCAAAGAAGAGGTATCAAAGTGGGCGAAAACGCGCCTTTTTCGTCTAAAATCTGGTCAATAGCCCAAACAGGACGTCATACAAAATGAAAACAAAGGTCGACTGTGGGAGCTGATGACAATGGATCTGACTATACGTGGAGATAAAGGAATAAGACCCTCATCACATTACATTGACGGCTGGCCACTGTCGCCTTGCAGCTAACATTTCCACAAATATATTATCGACATTCTGTGCGAAAAGGTAATACAATGAAAATGTATTCTTCTTCTTCTTCTTCCATTGGCACTACAGCCCGTTGTGGGCTTTGGACTGTCGAACAATATCCTTCCATTTTTTTCTATCCATTTCCAACTTTCTCCACCTTCTCAATCCCAGCGCTTGAAGATCTCTTTCTACTTCCTCTTTCCATCTTTTCCTGGGTCTTCCCCTTCGCCTCGTCCCTTCCAGTTCTTGAGTGACGATCTTTTTGGGCATCCTATCCTCCTCCATTCCCTCCAGGTGACCTAACCAACTTATCCTTTGCCCTTTTATCCATTTTACTATATTTTCTCCTTTGCTCATCTCTTCTAGCTCTCGATTCGTCCTACTTTTCCATTCCCCGTTTTCATATTTAGGACCATATATTCTTCTAAATGTTTTCCTTTAAAAAATTAGCACAGCTTGTTCCTTTTTCTTGGTCAACGTCCATGCTTCCGCTCCATGCGATAGTACCGGTCTTATTAGTGTCTTATATAATCTAATTTTAGTAGCTCTGGATAAAAGTCGACTCCTGAAGAGACAGCGGCAAAATGAGTTCTACTGCCGGCCAAAATACGTCTTTGTATCTATTTTTCTACGCTATGAACACAAATGATTAGCGTACCCAAGTATGTGAACTCGGTTACTCCTTCATAAGTTACAATGAAAATGTATTGGGACTGCAAAATTTACAACAGCACAAGGACACAAAATGGTGAGGAGTGTGGAGTGCGCCGCAACTTTGTAATTATCCCACGACAGGAAGCAAAACCTGTCGGGAAACTTCCGGCAAGCAAATTAAATTAACCAGAAGAGAAGTAGCAGAAGATTATTCAGGAATATTTTCAAAGGTAAGAATAAGTGATTTTCCACCATTTCTCTACCACTCAGTCCCATAATAAAAGGGGGGGGGGAGGATTTCTTACTAAACAGAAACCACCAAACGTCCTGAGCGAAATTCGAGGCTATGTGATGTTGAATGTAGATGGAAATCACTACTGTCCATTTTAATATATAGGCCTACGCTACCCAGCATACGCCTGAGGAAACCAATACGAACAGCCGTCGCCGGACCCAGGTTAGAACCCAGTACGTTCCAAACAACAACAGAGCGCACTAAAAAATAAGTATTAGAGACCCAAATTCAATTCTTGTGCGCAATACATCTTCTGGATTACGCGCACTGGGCCTAATGCATCTAAGCAAAGGGAATCATATTTTGGGGGGGGGGGGGCGTTCTCGTTAGCGCCTGTCTGACCGTCCTTCGTTACAGCAGTGTCCCAAAAACAACGTTCTGATGTCATTTTCATAGAACACAATGACAACCGTTTTTTAGCACAGAAGTTGCAGCTTGACAGTCGCTGTAGTTTCGAGCTGCCGACACGTTCTCAAAATTCTGGCAGTTTCCATTCAGCGACCAACCATAAAATCAGTTTCCCTTAGAGCGGTATATCTTTGCAACAGCAGTTTTCTTTCACCTGTAAACCCTAACGACAGCAGTCTCCTTTCAGCTGTAAACCTTAACAACAGCAGTTTCCTTTCAGCTGTAAACCCTAACAACAGCAGTTTCCTTTCAGCTGTAAACCCTAACAACAGCAGTTTCCTCTCAGCGGCAAATGTAACAAGATACGTTTCCTTCACGCGGTCTATCCTAACAACAAGTATCCTTGTATCCTTTCCCATTACGGGCTCAATATAAAGGCATGGGCACGGAGTTCGAAACCCAGCAAAGTACAAAATAACCATAACAGTAGCACGTTACACAATCTGCCCTCTGGTACTACTTTGTAATTTCAGTTTTGTTTAGGGAGTGTGCTTTTGGCGTGGGTGTCCCATTGTGCCTACCTGTGGTGACCTCTCTACCTTTGACCTACACCTGTACGAGGTCACCTCCCACGCAAAGTTCTGAATCACTCATTGCTCCTTGAACTTACGTCGCAATGCGTTTCCATTTAGCCGCAGGGACGATCAAGGTACCGCCCAGCACGGACGCGGATCGAAGACGCATATGATAACCCTCGGATGGGGATTGTATGGTTTCGCCAAGTTCCTGCATGGAATGGTCCTAACACACGGCATATTTCAAACCACATTTTAAACTGTTACTAGTAATTCGACCAACAAGGTCAGAGGTCTTCCCAATGCATTCAGAATACTGCCACAAAATAAACCACCATAAATTCTCATTGCCACTAATTCACATTTCATACACTGGGCTCCACGTTGTAGTTCACACTCACACAGAACATCCATTTCTTTTAAGGCAACAAACGTATATTCTCATTTTCACAGAAGTCCCCATCACACTCTATCCTGACCCACATTCTGTTTCTTCAGGTCCTATTTGTATCTTTACCACACTAGATAAATATTTCAGGATTTCGTATCTGGTAGACGCCATTACCCGCCATTATACGGTTATCACTGCTTTGTAAAGGACGATACGACCACTGTCCAGGCCAGCTTCCATTTTCAAATGCACTGTTTCAAATTCTTCAATCCCCCGTGAAATTAATTCCAGAAAGAATCCACCGGTTTCGAAGCGTCTGCATCGGAAAAGGGGTCGTTTATACTAACGTTCGCATTCTTCGAGTCCTTTCGCGAAAGAAATTCTTCACAAATCTGGCCATTTGTATGTTGCCTAGGCATAGCCGTTATATTCTCTATTTGTTATGAATATAGGTTTTAGCAACGATTAGGTGGGGCAAGGTTACGCTAAGTTATATATTCGGCTGTTTGTTAAAAACATTATACGGATAAATTGACGACGCTATGGGTTAGACTGAATTCCTTTAGGTGTTCTAGGGTCCTACACGTATGTGCTATTAACAGTCTGAACCTTGTCCTAACATAACATAGGCCGGCGTCGGTGTCGATTTTCTTACCCCTTTGGTTTCTGGTCCTCCACTGTATTCTGAAATATATTTGAGGAAATAACCTATGATACCGAAATAACTGTATCGATAATTGTGTCGTTTCTGATGATGATCCCACTTTTGAGTCATCTTGCGCATGCGCTTCTTCATTAACCTGCTCGGTCCTGTAAGTTGCGCAAGTACGGGTTAGTTGGCACAGATTAGGGCAGGGATTGGGTTAAGTTGTGTTAGGTTAAGGTACATAAGGTTATTATTAGATACTTTAAATATGACAGCTCTACCTAGCTCTACACGTCGCAGTCGCATGCCCTTCCACAATTATTTCCTCATAACACAGTACACGAGCGCAGCCACAGCCAATCTCGTTACTGTATCGTTTGGAGCGTCGGCGTAAATTTTCGTATCTCTTTGGCTTTTCTGCCCACTCGACCGCAAGGCACGTGCATTAGTGTGAACGGCTTATCTGGGAAACGTGTACCTTCACAGACTCAACAAAACGCGAGAGTTCTCTCCAAAATAAGCAAAAAGTTCCGAGAACTCAACGCCTACTGTCCGACTGCATACATTTCTAGTTCTACGTATCTATGTATTGTAATTCTTTGCTTTTACTTCTACGAATAACTTAGTTCGTAAGTAAGATTCTGTCGGATAAACCATCCACGTTTCCCATCGTAGCCACATTTTATTAACGGCATTTAACATATGATGCGCAGATACGTTTACAATCTACACCCGTCCATTTCACACGCCTAGCCAAATTGGGTAATCAGTTGCCGCATTCCAACCGCAAGTTCAACAAATTTTTCATATGGCCGCTAACTTAATATTTTATACTCTAAAGGAACATAAGCTTACAGGGGTGCTGATAAGTCCTTAGCCCGACCAGAAAGGAAACAAGCTAATGTTTTTGTTAGAACGGCGTGAATTTCCTTCGGCGCCTTGCCTTGCAGGAAAAAATCTGGATGACAGCTCGCGACTCGATGTTGTTGAAATCGCGCGCGTCCCTGACATGCTTCCGAGCTTGTTTCCTTCCTGGTCGGGCTAAGGACTTATCAGTTGCATATTCCTCTTAAGTATACGTCCATACATCATTTCGGGTATAAAAGTGCGGTCTCGTAATATCACGCGAGCGCCGTGTCATTATTCCTGAGTGCAGAAACTCGTAAGCAGGGCGTAGGGGTGTCCTCCCATGACAAATGTACGTACACAATCTTTAAAATCGGTCACATGACTCAAAATTGAAACGGACGACATACTGACTGCACGTTGGTCTTAACAGCCTCCTTTATTTCACTTTCAGGAACGAGAGTAGGCTAGCAATTACCCGTTTGTGTCTTGAGATTGTCCTTCAAAGCGATCAGCGGGATTTCCTCTATAAAATTAGATTTTCCTGTAGGAACGAGACCGGTGCAAACAAGTGGAACTGAAATGAGACACTAGAAGATGGCACATTTCCGCCTGTGAACAGGGCTGGAAGACAGTAGTTCCAGCGTAAGGAGGAGCAAGATTTTGTCCTATGGACTTCGTACAGACCAGCTGTGGGTCCCACCAATGTCCTAATGCTCGCACAATCTGCACCGGAGTTAAAAGTGGCAGGTGAAGACGATGAAGCACACAGGAAACACACATTCCATGGACACAACAGTTCGTCGAAGGGCTTTTGCTTCGTAAAGTACATAACACAAGTACAACACAAACATTTTTAAGGTTTCACAGAACACAGCAGCCGAGTATAAGAATATGAATATTGGCCTATGTCACACTAAATTGCAGTTACAGAGCAGATACCTTCATACCAAATATTCACGCCACACAGTAAACAGTACTTAAAAAAATTCCTAAATTATGAGTAATTTTTAAACATTAGGAATTCATCTACTAAACAACTGTATAAGTTCTTAAACAACTGTCACTTTGTTGAATATATTGGTTACATTCACGAGCATAAACAACCGTATTACAAGACGAATAAGTGAATATGGATATGCAATGATAAACAACATGCCCCAAAGATGCACCAAGGAAACGTGCAGACAAACCTCCACGCAATCTAGACGTCGACACTAAATCGATTTCGTTTTTCGGCCCGGGGGGGGGGGGGACTCGAAACCGCTTGAGAGGACGGCGTAGTTACGCCCGAAGCACCTTCCAGCTAGCCTGAACGTGTGACAAAGTGACAAAGTTGCTGCATCGGCCGCCCCTTCGCTCACTTTAAGGTACGGACGCACTGCAAACGTGCTGCATGGACATTACCGGGGTAGCTGGTGAATGGCGGGAATACGATTTTAACCAACAACAAGAAACTTACCGAGGGGCAGTACCGACACACCTGCTTCAGAGCTAGGGAACTGAGGGTGGTCAGTAGTCTCCTGGGTAAGTTCCTTGTTGTTCGTTAAAATCGTATTCCCGCCTTGTACCTGAGAGCCCCCCCCCCCAACCCCCTACCTCCAAGCAACACGCTTACAGTGCTCCCGTACCTTAAGCCATCCCGGGAGAACTAAACTCAATACGCCTACATAATGTCATTACGAACATTACAGAAAATATAAAGTACCAGATGAAAGAATAATATTAAAATGGATCCTACGGAAACAGTACACTTAACGGACTAAAAACCAACATATCGATGTAGCAAACGACATCCTAAAAGTCGATACAGTAGGAACTGACTTAACTGCAATAATTTTCATATAAACTTCAATGCGAAAGAGCTCGCAAATGCTGCGTAAAATTAACGCTGTAGGTTGCTGTAACAATGGCAAGTACAACCAGCTTGTCCTACTGCATATCGGTTCCTCACGGCGTCCCAAATGGAGACGTGTAATCACGTATGCTTCATAGGCCCGCTGCATGCTTCTGTAACCTAACATGCTGAAAAATGTAGACAGAAGGTAAAAACCCTCGGCCTTGCGCTCCCTTTCTTCCTCTACATATTTAATTCGTTAATGGTAACTTTCGATGTCATAAACCAGCGGGAGCAGACGAGACAAAGTTCATTAAAATTAATCCTGCGGTCAGGAGTAAAACATAAAAAAACTCTGTAATTATCTAGAAAACGGTAAAACAAAAGGAAAATTTGCACTGTGAACAAAATATGAGCTTAATGTCCCTCTATGCGGCTTGTTTGAAACATTTACACTCCGAAAAATATTTAGCGAGATACATTCGCGATATGGTTCTCGAAACGTGACGTGCAGACACACATAAACGGTGTAGAATATGTGTGCATTTTTCGTTTCCATGCGCACACGTCAACCACAACCAAACTACGCGCCCCTAAAAACTTACAGGCCCATTTATCCCAAAATAATAATAATAATAATAATAATAATAATAATAAAAAAGGATAGTCAATGTCCGTATAACGCATTATTATGGTGCGTTCACGCAACCACTGTTGCAACAGAAACGCAACGATGTCTGTGTGCATTGTTGAGTTACAATGTCACTGTCAAGAATGCGGAAATACAGACTATTGCACAAAAATGCTTTTTTTGGTGCACTTACGTCGCCGGCAACAATAAAACTTACACACATCGTCATGTGAAGCACCCGATATTCTTGTACAATATTAAGAAAATATGGAGTTTCTCGACCGATTTTCATACGATCCCACATATCAAATTTCGTGAAAATCTCTTCAGTGGGAGCCGCACTGATACATGCCGACAGAAGGACGGAAATGACAAAGCTAATAGGCGCTTTTTACGACTAAGCGAACGCGCCTAAAAATGTCAAGAGCGAACTGCAATGGTCGTCTGAAGCTACATTATTGGCTACGGACGCCGTTACATCCCTGCCTCTATCAAGTCTGGATCTGCGAGAGCCGAAGTTCTCACTGTGTTGTAGCTGCAGAACCAAGTCATTTGGGATGTGCAGGCTGCGTTGCTTAGTGAAGAGTTACCGACGCATCGAAGATCGTCGTGCCTATATCTTCAGGGTCAAGCAGATCAAGTGAACATAGCGACTGGCTGCCTCCATCTTCGTAGAAGAACTATTCCGAAGAAAGAGGCAGCCGGTCACTGTGAAACGTTGGTTAATTTGTTCCCAGACTATATTACGTCACATTCTTCGTACGAGAATCTCAAGTTCCTTACTTCCATCTTTGTTTTTCTCCCTTCAGTCCGTCCATTTAACTAACTCCATGCGGCAGAAGGTTTCTAGAGAAGATAACATTTTTTCAGCTAATGAAAAATTCCCCAGATTTTATGGAACCTGAAGGTTCACTACCGTGCTCACAAGAGCCCGCCACTTCTCCCCATCCTCAGGCACGTCAATATATTCCACGCCAACATCGTATTTCTTCAACATTATATTATCCTCCCATCTACGCCTACATCTTCAAAGTTGTCTCTTTGTCTAATATTTCGCCCACCAAAACCCTTTATGAACCCCTCCTGTCCCTCATTCGTGTCCAGTCCACCTAACTACTACTTCGAGATTACATCTTGGCCATGGTAAATTGATTTTACCTCGATCTCTATCGATCACTCACGATCGCCCCTTCGAACGTCACGATCTCCTTCGTACTAGGAACGTTTCGTGCTAAAATTCCGGTTCGGAGAACGGCTATCCTGATTCAGATTTCCTGCATTTTTTCAGTCCCTTCAGACAAAATCTAAGATAGGAAGCCCCTCAAACTAGGCTACTGCACAGTGCCAGTCGCTGACGTCATCAAATGTGCCAAAAAGATAAGTTAGCGCCGTCCAATTATCTGTGTCATCTGTCGATGCGGAAAAATTTAAAACAGTTAATGCAGTTAAAGACCGCCGTTAAATCAAACGAAGACGGCATGTCCTATAAAGTCGTGTACATGTTAATGCAACCAGCGTCTGTGCACTGTCACGCCCTGCAATGATTCCTGCACCGAGGTGACACTGTCCAGATGCATTTCCAGCAATGAGCCATGTCCAGTCCAAGCAAGTGAAGACGCGGAAGAAAAGTCAATCGATCTGTCGATTTCCCTCTCTCGACTACGAGTCTTCTTTTCCACCACGCCCACATGCTGGCGGACTCCACCAATCACCCTTGCATGTAAGTGCCCGAACACGTTCACAACCTTGACCCAATTCTCGCCCAGTGGCGTCTCCCCAGCAAAGCACGCAACACTGTTAGCGCAATTTACTGCAATTAACACCGTTTTGCACCCAACAAAACGTGGTAAACCGAAATTTCGGGCGTGTATTAATAGTAATATGCCGATCCCGGTGACCATGCGGTGTGAGGCGTGGGTCTGCGGCCGTTCGCTTGCTGGGATTGCGGGTTCGCAACCCGCCGAGTGCGGTGTGTCTGGGTGGGATCTCGAAGCCTCAAAAATGTGAAGGCCTAGACCCACTAGGGCTGAGAAGCCATAAAAACGGTAATGTGTCTGAATTATACGAAAAATGTCCACTCCAAATCTCGGTTGTGTATGTCGTACCTGATATTTTCGTGGTTTCATATGTTTAGGCCTATCAGCCGATAAAGCCAAGGCGTTCGCGTAACCAATGTTGCAATGGATACGCAACCACGCATTCCTTGTGTACTACTGAACTACATGTCGCTGTCAACAATACAAAAATACTGACTGTTGCACGAAAATGCTTTTATGGCGAATTTATGTCGCCGGCAACACCACAACGTACTGTGGTCCTCACGTAAAGTACCCGCTATTTTTTGTTCGACTTTAAACCAAATACGGAGTTTCAAAACAGATCTTCATAAAAATCTCTAATACAAAATTCCCCGTCCAGTGGCAGCCACGCTGATATATGTGGACAGCAAGGCGGAAAAATGAGGAAGCTAATGAGCGGTTTTTGCGATTATGCGAACACGCCTCATAACATTAACACATCGCCCGACAGTCATGATCCTGCAAGTTCACAGCCACGCTGACTAACTTCAGGGGTTCAAACTGCGGCACTCTGTAAACACCTGCTTCTAGAGGACAGAGTCCTTGAAAAGTTGACACTCTCGGATCAGGAAATCCCGCGACTTTTACGTAATCCAGTGTTCCACTGTCACCTTCAACAGAACCTACCAATGCACTGTTTTCCTCATCCCCACATTGTATCTGTTCTAAGAGATATTTTAATATTATCCTTACATCTACGCCTACAACAAATGGGTCTCTTTTAAGGTTTCCGAATTAAATGTACACAGTTCTCACCTCGCACACAGGGGCCGCCCATCTCACGCGCCTCGATGAATCATTCCTAACAATCATCGTTAAGAGTATAAATACAGAAACTCCTCGTTACGTAGTTTCTTTAGCCCTCCTACTACTTCATCTCTCTTAGATCCAAATACTCTCCCGATAATCTTTTCCGTTGCTTAAGAAGTCACACAGAATCACCCGAAAGCCGAGCTCGTTTGTATGCTTTCAGTCTGTAACGGTCAGGAATCCTCTGCCTCTACCTCCGCCAAACCAGCAGGCTTCAGGAGCACCCTCTGCCAACGTCCGCGGGGCCTATTCTATACACTGTGTGATTCAGGAGAAAATGTCAATATTTTGGGGCGTGACACTACCGCTCACTGTGAGATCGGTCATTGTCAAAAAAGAAGTCCATACGTATATATGTCAAATTCTGTACTGCTATCAGAAAGAACTATTAAAATCTACAAAAACACAAGCACTGTGAATGGTAATAGAGGCATTTCCATTACTTACTTACTTACTTACTCCATGGAGCAGAGTCCTTCTTGAGAAGCTAACTGGTTTGCAGCTAGTCAAGAAATTCCCCGCATTTTACGGAACCCGAAGGTTCACCACCGCACTCACAAGCCTCCGCCACCTATCTCTATCCTGGGCCCGCCCAATCCAGTCCATATACCCACATCCTACCTCCTGGAGATCCATCCTAATATTATCCACCCATCTACGCCTAGGCCTCCATAGTGGTCTCTTTCCCTCCGGTTTCCCCACCAAGACCCTATACACCCCCCTCTCCTCACCCATACGCGCCACATGCCCTGCCCATCTCATTCTTCTCGATTTTATCACCCGCACAATATTGGGT
>Ga0131853_10009757_pt1 | contig 17560 bp, 10 predicted proteins | sample TergutLab28metaG_FD_92764 | JGI IMG/M metagenome (GOLD analysis project Ga0131853, IMG submission 92764) | Labiotermes labralis P1 segment gut microbial communities from Petit-Saut dam, French Guiana - Lab288 P1 (version 2) (version 2) | ecosystem: Host-associated > Arthropoda: Insects >... | reverse complement strand
CCTAGGCATAGATGGGTGGATAATATTAGGATGGATCTCCAGGAGGTGGGATGTGGGTATGTGGACTGGATTGGGTTGGCCCAGGATAGGGACAGGTGGTGGACGCTTGTGAGTACGGTAATGAACCTTCTGGTTCCATGAAATGCGGGGAATTTATTGACTAGCTGCAAACCAGTTAGCTTCTCAAGAAGGACTCTGCACCATGGAGTAAGTAAGTAAGTATCAGTAGAGAGCAATGAAAGCTTTTGTCTACTCATCTGCAAACAATTCAAAAACCCAAGTGGAAAATTTTTCAAGCTATTTCTTTGTATTCTCCCAAGCTAACTTATATTACTTGACAGATGTCAAACAGTATGATATATCTTGTACACAAGTAATATAAGCTACATGTCTTTGTGTGTCCTGCACACTATTTGACAGCAATCACACTGTTGTACAGAAATTACATGGTTCCAGCAGGTGGTTTTTGTTGTGGAGAAATGTCTGGAGAGGAAGATTTTCACCTGGCTGGTGAATTTGTTAATAAATATCCATGATAGTCATCCACAGAAAACACACATCAAAGTTAAACTAAGTTTCATTTATAAAGATGCGACTTCATGCAGGAAAATCACTCACAAAAGAGCATTTGTATTAACCCACACAAATTGTCAAACTGATACTCCCATATCACTACACAGATGAGCTACAAACACACCTTCTGTCAAAACATTGTGTCAAAAATAAAATTGCTTGTCCTTACATTTTCATAAAAACTTAACATGCTTAAGTGTTGGTCTGCTGAGGATCAGTCAAGTTTTCCATGTGCTGTAAAATTGTGTCGGTGGGTGACGACACATTCCTGTTTCATGAGCAATATGGTGTTTCCCGTCAATAAATACGATAACCAAACATAGCCTCCATCACAATTATAACATACTTCCCATTCAGGATTCCGTGCTTCCACTGCAAAGTAGATGAGATCTGCACTCTTTTGGGATATTACACAATGTATAGTGGTCAGGTGCCTCTATATACTGCATAATGACCAGGAGGGGTGCGTATCTCACCTACCTCCCATTTACCTAAACACATTACAATAAAATAATCAGGAATAATCAACATATAATGTGAAAAGTAATTTTTAAGGAAAATTAAAAAACCTGGACAGACACTTGAATGATTTATGAATTTGGCATTTCACAAAATTTAATCATGAAACGTATCTGCTGCTGGTGCAGATCATGATTTAGAACAATTTCCTTCCACAGCAATCTATATGTTTATAACAATTTACAAAATGCAAGTGTGGAAAAGGGAATACAAAATATAGATGTGTAACATCCATTTACACTATAATTTTATCATCATGCCTTCATACTAGCCTGGTGAAGAAACAGGAGCTCACTATCTGCACCCACAAAAATAATACAGATTTCATCATCACATTACAGGTGTTTTCTTCAAAGTGCTTTTTCATTGATCCACAAAAAGTGCTGGGTGCTGAATGGTGGACATGGAAGACATTCCTAGCAGTGCGCAAGAAGATACTGTCCATGGGACTTTATGGTGCACATGACATTCTCCTGTTTCAGTTCCTGAACCATGAGGCATGACATAAAATGTGGAGAGATCAGGTGCGCGAATAACAACAATATCGTGCCTCATTGCTAAGACAAATACCACAGTCACTCCAGAGATGTTTGTATAAATAAAGGCTCACCTGTCCATTATTCCTTGTTCTGACAAAAACCTAGAGGTCTGTTCAAATAGTATCCGGATTGGAATTGTAGTGGTTGTTCACTGGGTGGGATGCATTTGCAACCACTCTTGACATGTTCGTACATGTCTGGGCAACTCATGACAAGTTGCATGTGGCTGCGTTTGCTCAGTTGGCTGTAGTATGTCGCAGAAATAACATGTGCGTTTATGTCGTAGCAATTTTTACAATGTGTGAAAGTACCGAACAATGCATTTGCATCAAATTTTGTTTTAAAATCGGAAAAACCACAATGGAAATGTATCAATTATTGCAGCAAGCATACAGTGAAGATGCAATGGGTTGTACACCAGTGTTTGACTGGTTCTGTCGATTTAAAGCGGGTAGAACCTCCGTTGAAAGAGACCCCCGCTTGGGACAACCGTTTTTTAATTCTGAGGGTATTGTACACCATGAGTACACTCCCGACAGCCAAACAATTAACAAGGAATTCTACATGGAGGTCTTGCAAAGTTTGCGTTTATCAGTTCGCCAAAAACAACCAGAAAAATGGCGGGATGGTAACTGGATCCTGCACCACAACAATGCGCCCGCACACACTTCACACCTTGTGCAGCAGTTTTTGGCCAAACACGGCACCGCTCAGTTGAGGCAGCCGCCATACTCACCAGATCTCACACCGTGTGACTTTTTCTTGTTCCCAAGGCTTAAGAAAGTTATGAAAGGACACCGATTTGAGGCAATGGAGGACCCCAAACGAAATTCGACAAAGACACTATTAAACATCTCAAAAGAGGAGTTTGCAAAATGTTTCCAACAGTGGCAGAAACATTGGGCGAAGTGTGTAGCTGCGGAAGGGAACTATGTTGAAGACAATTAGGGTTAAAACCCCATAAGCCTTATCTACGTCATGTACTTTGGTCAGTCCGAATACTTTTTGAACAAACCTCGTATTTACAAGTAATAAATATGGGTCACATTCCTAGTTATTACTTCAACAAAGACATTTATGTGACTTTTTAGGTTGTGGATGTGTTCTCTTGCTTTTCTATAATCTCATCTCATCTCACCTGTCTGCAGTGTGTTGTGTACAGTAATCACAATTCAACTGTTAATGTGGAAATCTTTGAATTCGAAGGATTGTGCTTGTACTAATATTGCACTTGCAGAAATGTTCTCTGCATTGTTTTGAATGTACAAAATGCTGAAATAAGCAGATGGAATAATAATTTCAAATATGACATGCCAAGTGTTACATGTGTATAGAGGGATGAGAAACTGAAAAGAGAAGAAACGGAGGAAGCAGCAAGACTTAGGAAGGAATACGTCCACAAGGCAAACCCAACCTGGCATTACAAGCTGACCAATGTGATGAGCCCCCCACGGAAGCCACTGATTCATGTGGGTAGCCCAACATTTATGTTGTGCCAAAGAATAAATTCAAAATTAGTTTACTTGTGTATATATGTTTGAAAACTAAATTAATTGTACATTTTGAAACACATATGACAGAAGCAGTGCCTTGGAAGTTCAGTACTGTGTGACAGCTACTAAACTCAAGATTTTATACATAGCACATTACGCACTTAAAATAAGTTCCATTTCTCTTACAGCTACACAATAATTCTATGAAAAGCAAAAACACAAATTTGTGCATATGATGCACAAGTCATTAGTGCAGAAACTATTACAAGACACTGAACTTAGAGAGTAATATTTTTCATTTCGTGCTTAACCTTTTGAGATTTTTCACAACTTTCAAATTCAAAGTCTGTAGTGCAAATGTTTTTAAGAAGTGAGAGATGACATTAGTGTATCTTGCAGGTGCCTTTCACTTTTTAGTGTTACTTTTTTAAGAAATCAAGTTTGTTTAATTTTTATCACATACCATATTTGTATATTCCCTGATGATGAACAATTCCCCTTCCTGTGTTGAACTGCAGCATCACTATTCCAGAATTGATCATTTTATACATTTTATGTAAATTCATGCTGAAAAACATGATCCTGTGTGAATATTGTGAATTAATGTAAGTTGTCAAGAGACACAGAACTATCGTACAACGGTCAATTATTAGCATCCTTAAAAGTCATTTAAAAAACCACGTATGTAAGGGTCACATAACGGCAATTGCAGGGACGTGTAAAACAGACATGAGATATATAACTCATTACTTCCAGCCAGCTAAATAAAGCTACTTTTTATTGTATCTATATGGGTTAGGGAAGTTGTACATTTTAGCACAGAAAACAGGTTTCTTTGAGAAAAATGAGTTACCAAAACTGACAACACATTTCACACATTCTGCTACTACATATTTATGGCAACAGAAAATCATACCGAAGTTGAAGATTAACTCACGTCAGTACTAGTCGAGGAAATCTGTGGAGTCTGAAACTGTCTCAGCAACAAGTGCAAGGAGTTAATAAATCATAGGGTTGCTCCTATCCATAGCAGACATGCATGGTGTTCAAAAACTTAAACATGCTGTGTCACAAAAGCTTGTTTATCATATGTAAACAGACAACAACATTTTTTGCATTTCATAATTTACTGATGGTGCATAAAGTAATCTCATTACAACAGGGGAACAAATGGTTAAGCAGATGCATAGGAAGTCTCTTACAATGACAGACTGTATGTACATGGAAAATTGGTACTACAAGAACACTTGTATAAACAAGTTTCATTCTCTCTCCCAAAATCGGTCAGTGAATTTTTATGGTTATCATAATTATTGAAAATGGGTACATTCGAAACCTCTGACACCAGAATTAAATGCCCATAGCGATAAACAGAACACCAGAATTTACAGGGGGGATGCACAAGAGCAGAAGTACTTATAGAAATGCTTGGTGTTTTCAGCACGACACTGCGCATCCACATATATAAAATGCTTGGTGCCACAGGGTTATATATTGATGAAAACCTATCACAAAATTCTTCAGTTCCTTTGTAGTTCTGAGCAATGCATGTCTTTAAAACATCCACAGCAGCATTCAAATGTCTGTCAAATTCCAAAATACCCAGTATCAATGCCATTTACAGTTTTTGTCAACACAATCAGAAGCTTAGTCCAGCCAAGTTCTATTCATGTATGCAAACAAGAAAGTAAATTTACATAACACAACCAGCTCACTATTTTAAGTATAAGGATTAATGCCCTGGATTTAAGAGAAATGATGCTGTGTAAGCTGTAGGCTGGTTGGCTGCTCTGACCTTGGGAAAACATACACAGGAAAGAAAGCTGCAAGGACTCAGCCAGTCTGTACTTTGGGCAAAAGAGAAGAAGCTCTGGACCTTGCAATTCTGAGCTAAAATGTAAAACTTGCCAAAGAAAAGTATAGGTCAATAAAGCACAGCAAAAATTGCAACCTTTTATGCAACAAAAACAGTTACACTGTGACTAACTATAAACAGAAAAGCAACCTGCCAAGAACATGACTCACTCATGCAGTAAAATGGATCAGCTGGTAAAGGATGTCAAAAAACTTTTATTCTGCTAAATAACAAAACTATTTTCAACCAAAAATACTGTATCAAAGGAACTTCTCATGATCTTGCAAAGACTACTTCCTGAAATGAAAAAGTGAAAGATCCTTTATCAATGACAAACAAGTTCTTCCTTCACCACAAAGAACCGATTTTGTACTTTCATATTTACTGAAATAATTCTGATAAATGCATAATACATAAGAAGACACTTCAGTACAATAATCTTTCTTAGAAAATAATAAGCATTAGTCAATAAGAACAACATATCTATGTGTGTGAGTAGAAATTACTACAATTGTTTGGCCATTGGATAAAGTAAGGATAGTGTGAAGCCAATAAAAACTAAAGTTAAAAGAACAGAGGCCAATGGGATGACCCAACTCCAGAAGGTTCAGAGCAAACACCGGAACACATCAAAGAGAGACGGAAGAAATGGCAAAAAAACAAAGCAAGCTGAAAGAAGGTGGAATAATGGAGACTCTTTATCCAGTGTCTCATACAAAAAGGAAGCACTGCTAGAATAATTGCAATGTATCTACTTGACATAATATGAACACTTCAAGGGTGACTCATTTTGGTCCCTTTAATTGCAGGATTCTACAGCAGACACATTCTATATGTAAAGTATAAAAATTAATAACAAACGAAACACCGACAAACAGCCACAAACACTGAGACATGCAAACAAACAGCCACAAACACTGAGACATGCAGTGTAATTCACATCAGTGAGAACCAACTGAATAGAGTTGGTGACTATAAATCATGTCTTGTATGATATTCCAGTTTCTAAGGGCAATAGTGTCCACATTACAGTCATCTAGAATGTACTGTCATGTAGTTTAGTTGATAAGTTCCGAAGATTCAGAGGGACTTGGTGCCTTCATCATCAGGACAGAAGATTGGCAGATAGATATGAATTTCCAACTTCAAGGTAGATGATGAAGGGGACTTAACTACCAAAAAGCATAGCATTACATCCCAGAAGACCACAATATGACAATTCTAGCCTTTTCACTAATGTGTTCAATTCAAATGGTGCATCCTGGCTTTGCCAGTTTCCATATTCCATTAAACAAGAGCTGTTTTTTTTAACAAAGAACACGACATTCCTTCTGCCATACTTGTTGTACGATGGAGACTGTCACCACTCATAAAACATTTAATATGACAAGATGGTAAACAAAAATAATTAATACATTTAAAAAAAAATACACAATCATCCCAAATACTCATCTTAAAAATAACTGCTAACTGAGCTTTATACAGTTTCAGTGTTTTTCCTGTGCAATAATACAGACATGCAATTACTTATCAACTCATAAATAAAAAGGAACCTTTGCTATAGTAACTTCTGAGACATTTTGCATCCACACACACATATGCTTCAAGAATCTGAACTGAATGGTGCCAAGATATTGTGGTTAAAATGCCTTGTACTGTAAAAGTATGCTTTCCATCTCGTCTCCTGCACCATACAATAACAAAATGTTATCTGACCTCTTGAAAATGATTAAAACCACACTTATTAGGTGGAGCGCTGCTCATACGCACTCTGGGAGAAACAAACATCTTCTGCCTACAGAACTGCTTGGGGAGTTTAAAATACTGTATTACATAAAAATGCAGTATTCAAACTTACTGAAACACACTCATTACACTCCCAGACCTTTTATGGCACAACTCTATTTACTTAACTTCCATAGTAACATCATGACAGTATCCCAGGAAACAGCATACTGTTATTCCACAATACAACACATACAAGAATCAACACATTGAAAAGAAGACTGCAAACAAACAGAACAGCTAAAAACAAATTTTCATGCACAGCTGATACGAAGGTCCGATGTCTCCTCACGCATTCACGTTTTGCAATAGTCTCACCTGAAATGACTCGACTCTCATTTGAATTCTGGCTGCTAGACCGACTCCGTACATCAGGTGATGGGGTCTGAGGTTCCTTGGCAGGAACATGCGAAAATGCAGGTGGGTTCCAGATGGTGCTTAGGGGACGAGGAGCATAGTAACAAGGTACAGGTTGAGGCTGCTGCTGTGGAGGTGCATAATTTGGTAAGAATCCAGGAAGCTGAGGAACTACACTGTAAGGTTGGTGTGTAATGACTGGAGATCCTACATAATATGGAGCTCCGATAAATGCACCAGGCCTTGCTCCAGCATAGCAAACAGGAGGGGATGCGCATGAATAAACTGGTTCTGAGAGAGCTGAGAATCTGTCAAAGTCAGCGCCACAAATAGAACCGGTATGCGAATTTGGTGGGCTTGTAGCACCATCATATATGCCAGGCTGACTAGACTGGGAAACAAACCCTGAGCTCTGGCTAGACGAACGTGACAATGGGGTAAAAGCAGGAGCGGTAGACATGTCCTGTGATTCACTTCCTGACACTGGTAGGGTCTTACTGTGGACACCAGACTGCCAGTACCCTCCAGCTACCCATGACGACTGGGTAACATTCTTACACAAGCTTAGTTGAGATGGTCTAATAATGGGTCCCTTTCGGTTCCTTAAATTACCATTAAACAGCTCACTACACGTATTATTTCCATACACCTTGGTCTCAAACAAAGAAAGCCCATTGTTCTTCCTATTGATCCACTTCTCACATGATGAGGAACCTAAAGTCAAGTTTCCAAATCCACGACCTAAGTCTTCTGAATTATCATCTTCACGAGCAGATATAACAGGTAGTGGAGGCTGTTCAATGCAAGGTGACAGAGAAGCACGAAGTTGAGTCGAAATACCACTGACAGGGTGGATATCACGAACTTTATCAAGTTCAGAATCATCTTCATATGGTGGTGAACTGTTTAGACGCTTCTGTTTACAGTTCTGCGAGGCAGATGTGAGACTATCATCAGAAACATTAGACCTGTAACAAAATATCTACATTAACATCAGTAACACAAGCACCTTAACCTTATTACTTTTAATTTATGAAGTATTTGCCACACAATTACCAGCATGTGATCAGTTACTATACTTATCAAAATACCAAACACACACATGCACACTTATCCTTTCCAAAAACATTTTTCAACAACAAAATGAATGCATGTCACAACCAGACATATGTAGGTTATTGAGAAAGTAAGTACCGTCTGTGTATATCTCTCGCACATCCTCGAGACTGTCACTTTACCCATATCCAGTGACTTCCTCTACCAATTGAGAAGCCAAAGACGCCATTTCGTGAAATTCATGTTATGTTTATGTTTGTTCCTGTACGTTAAACATGTTTAAGACAACTGAAGGGGCCACCAACTGTGAAATACGGTCTGTAATTCGTTTTTTGAATGCTAGGAATGTGCTACCAAGTGAGATTCATCACCAGATCTGTCAAGTGTATGGTGACAATGCAATGAGTGATGGCATGGTTAGGAAATGGGGTCGGACGTTCAATGAAGGACGAGAGAATGTGCACGATGAGGCACAAAGTGGGTGTCCATCTGTGGTGAACGATGATTTGGTGCATAAGGTCAACAAAAGAGTGCGTGACAACAGATGTTTCACAATTTCTGATCTGTCCCTGCACTTTCATCAGATTTCAAGGTCTCTACTCTATGACATTATCAGCAGTCATTTGGGTTATCGGAAAGTGTGTGCACAATGGGTGCCCAAGATGCTCAGAGAGGAGCACAAAAAACAGCATGTTGCATGTGCTTTGACATTTCTGATGCGCTATCACAAGGAAGGAGACAGCATGTTGAGCCATAATGTGACAGGAGATGAGACATGGGTGTCCCATATCACATTTGAATCAAAACAGCAGTCCTTGCACTGGAAGCATACTGGCTCGCCAAAAAAGGAAAAAGTTCAAGCAGATATTTTCAACAAGGAAGATCATGTGCACGGTATTCTGCGACAGACAAGGTGTTCTCTTGGTAGAATTTTTGCCCCACGGCACAACAATAAACTCTGCTGTTTATTGTGAAACGCTGAAGAAGCTGAGGCATGCAATTCAAAACAAAAGGCGCAGAATGCTGAGTGTCACCATTCTTTTGCTTCATGATAACGCTCAGCCACACTCTGCTACTCAGACTCAAGACCTCATCACCTCATTTAAGTGGGAACAAATGGACCACCTCCTGTATAGCCCTGATTTGGCACCAAGTGATTATCACCTCTTCCTACACGTAAAGAAGTTCCTGGGCGGCAAATGATTTGACGATGACAATGACCTGAAAGATGCAGTGTGGAAGTGGCTAACATCACAGACAGCCTCATTCTATGAGAAGGGTACACAAAAACGTGTGCCCCACTACGATAAGTGCCTCAATAATGGCGGCGAATATGTGGAAAAATAGTTTGAAGAATGTAGAATCTGGTAACCAAAATATTTTATACGAAACCTTACTCGATTTTTTTTACAACGAAACGGTACTTACTTTCTGAATAAGCCTCGTACAATGTGCATATAACATAGCATCGAGGCACATTCGTGCATCCACTGTTGCGGTAAAAAATCAATAAGCAGTACATATTCTGAGCATGTATTTGTGGACTAAGGTATCCAGTACACAACACTATGCACCATATTGTCATCTGAGGCCTGCCCAGTGCTACAGTATTTTTCCACATTATCTCATAAACATGGTTTAAAAAAATGCTATTGAAAATGAAATGTGGGTTTTGATTTTCTATACAACTTTTGACTGAAACATTTCTCATTCTAAGAAGAATTGAGCGAGATATGATCAAAAGCATCTAGTGGTCTTCACATAAAGTACCTGTTATTGTTGTCTGATAATAATGAAACTCGAATTTTCTTAGCAGATTTTAGAAAAATACTCAAATATCAAATTTCATTAATATCTGTCCAGAGAGAGCCGAATTTTTCCAAGCAGAGAGATGGATAGACATACAAGACAAAGTTAATAGCTGCTGTTTGCAATTTTGTGAATGCACCTATAAAAAAAGGACCCACTGTTACGCTATACGTGTAAATAAACAAATGTGGTAACACAGTTGGCAACAATATTACACACCCTACATTGACTGTTAGGCAGAAGAGAACTGGTGAAGCCATAAACTTGAGGGATACAATTCAAACAGATGCAGCTAGTGAATGAAAGTCATATGTACACTGTATCTGGCTTCTTGCTATGAGGCATCAAATTAAACTGTTACTTATTTCCCTCACTGTAAAAAGCAACAACACTTGAGAGTGACTTCATGAAAGACACATGACCTGCCCATTCCCCTTTACTTAAATTATAAAATGTAAAGAAAAACAAGCAAATCAAGGACACATTGAACCAGAGGTCCACAAATTTTCCAAAAATCTAGTAGCAACCTAAAAATTCTGGACTGCAGAAGGGTAATAGGAAGCAAGCTCCAAATTGAGGACCTACACATATTAGGTCACACCATTAAAGTTTACTTCCGTCAGCAACCTGGCAGTTGGGAATTGTGTACCCCTGTAGTACACAATACTCAGTTACATGAGCAATGACAGTTAAAAGCAATGCCATCACAGGCCTGGACAGGCTCTGAGGGTTCCAGAAGGTTGAGGCTCCCAGATTTCAAGACAGTCAGCACATGAAGGTGGTAAGGTTGTCAGCCCTACGCACCGGCCGCCTTTAACCCCCAGGAAATATTCCTGGTACTCATTTCTGTTAGAGGCTGAGTCAACCCCAGGTCCATAGTGCAGCCGGCAAGATTATATCAATGAAAAATTCCAATGACACCATCAGGAATCAAACCCACAACCTTCCAGTTTGTAGCGCAGTGCCTCAACCAACTGCGCCACCTGTTTGTAAAAAATTATAACTACTGTAGCATTCAAACGTGCTGTCAAATGATAAAATGCCACAGTTCAGAGCTCTTTACTTTCATTCTGCAGTTGTGAGGTTCTGATCTGGGCCTGGAGACTGTGTTGTGATCTTCCTGTCCATCAAGAACACGCCATAACAGTACCTCACACTAGTCCATGTCCAAATCCTTTCCAACACATCACTCACTGATCGCCACATTATGTGAACCTATGTTGACCAGTTTATCAAAAGTAATGAAGGTTTACTAGTGTAACTCAGACCACATCAAAAACCCTGCACCCTTGCAATCAAGTCCTATGCCTTCCTCTGAGTCCCCCTCAGATTAGGTCAGCATAAGAAATACCAAAAAACCATTATGAATATTTTTTGCTGAGTTGTACAGTCCAGACTTCAAACGTGACTAGTCTACACTTCTACTTCTGACAAATTCCTCTGTAATTATTAATGGCCTATCATACTGATTTATTATAACAGGAATCCATAATATATGATTAAAATTAGGCAAAATATTCATCCTCTACGGTCTGGTAAATATTGTGGTGAATATTTAAATAAAGAAGAACAAGAAGTAAGATGGTACAGATTCTATTCTATGCAGAAGAATATAGTCATGCACCACATAACAACATTTCAGCCAAGGACAGACCGCATATATGACGGTGGTCCCATAAGATTATAATATAATATTAAAATGCCATTGTGTTACAGTTGCCTACAGTATTCAGTACAGTAACATGCTGTACAGGTTTGTAGCCTAGGCACAATAGGCTATACCATATAGCCTTGGTGTGTAGTAGGCTACACTACCTTGGTTTGTGTAAGTACACTGTACGACGCACAATGACTAAATCGCCTAAAGACGCACTTCTCAGAATGTATCCCCAATGTTAAGCGCTGCTTGACTGTATCTGCCAATTTGTGAACAACAGAGAACACACAACAATGTCAAGACAACTGTAAGAGTTGGGTTTTTATTCATTTATTTGTGGAATATTAACGAATATTTACTAACGACGATATAGTGTTGAACAGTATAACTAGTAAACACTGAACTGGAAAAAAGATAGGAAAGGTGGTGGCCATGACATAATCAAAGCGCTAGTCTCACAATCACCTGGAGTGAGGCAAACTACAGAAGATCTCAGACATGACAGTTTGTGCCCTGGCCAAGATTTGAAGCTGGAACCAACCACATGTAAGTCAAACCCTTACCACTTACGGCCATTTGCTAAGTGTAAGGATTTCAAATGAGACACCACACGTGTTCCACAGTACCTTCTACTTTTACAAACTAATAATGCCATTTATATACAAAACAGCCATACTCACATGTAGCAGGATGATTCTGAAGACCTGCTGAGGCTCTGAACTTTCCCTGGTAAGTTATGACATTTTATGGCAGCATACTTTCTGCTTGATACCAAGGCATCCCAAGTGCACGCACTAAGTGTTACGAAGGCAACAACAAGCTGGACAGACAAATTTACTGTCAGTGGATCAAACATAAAAAAGCCAGAGGACAATCAACAACAAAAAGCAAATAAACCTTATTCCATGGGCCCCTGCTATTTTCTTCTGCTGGTTAACATCTTGCAAAGAAAGGAAAGCAGATACAACAGGCCCTCAGAAATATCTGAACCATCTACAATAATAATAATAACTGAACTCCTTCGTTAATATAGTTGAATGTTGTTCAGAAAAGCCTGTAATACCATACACTGTGCAGACAATACAGTAAACCCTTGCTATCCACAAGGGTTATGTTATTGCAAAATCCCATAACAGTGCAATCATAATGCATGAAATTAAGATCTTATAACTGCAAACAACATACCTGGAATGACAATTCGTACCTTCTGTTACTGGATGTATGGCATACCGGCAACAAGTGTGCACACAATTCAACAACATACGTGCCAACAATCTAACCAAAGTGATAAGTCACGCCTTCTGTTACTGCCTGTATGGCATACTGACAACAGTGTGTACAAAACTCAGTACGTTCCCAACATGAAGTATGTCTCTAACACTGAGTTCATCAAAATCTGTCAGGAGTTTTGACCTTTATACCAGCAGATGAAACAAGATTACATTACTAGATAGTTCTTATTTAATCAAGATTTTAACAATAGCATTCCCTCCACATCGGACACAATGACTGCATAACTAGTTGTTTATGAAAATGTCTAGAACCAGGGACAGAGGGAAGGCAGAGATGAGGAGAAAGACCAAGCTACAATCTATTGAACAACACACCATAAGAAATGACTATAAACATGACTCAGAAACTTACATGCAAAATGCCAAAATCCAGCAGAGTGATGTACTCCTCCAGTTCCTTCCATTTCCACAGCCAACTCTGAACATGTAGAAGGATCCATAAACACAAACACATTAAGCCAATCTTTCCAGGTTTCCTTGGGATGAATGCTGCAGATTGTGCTATTACACCAAGTGCAGTCAACGGTATCTCGTATGTCAATATTACTGGTAAGAAACTGACAATATGTGGTGGGACTTCAAATGCAGACCAGATAGTAGAATTTTGTATCAAAGCAGGAAATGGGAGCTGTCCTTTGTTCAAATGACATGAAGTAGCCAGTACAAGAGATGCAGCCAACATGACAGTAAGGTAATGCGTCGCATGATCCCATGACAACAAGCGGAAAAACTTCAACTTCAAGACAGACATAAAACCCTGAAACATGAGACAGCATTTATGAAAATTTGGCTTCCTACTGGAAAAAGTTCAATGGAAAAGATACTGACATCAAAATACACAGAAATAAGTATGCAACTGCTTCTTAGTTCTATGGTTCTGCAACTTTTTTACAGACACTGCTTATAATATTTTCTGTAATTATGGGATGACAACAACACATTAACCATACTATACTATGCACATAAAGGACTCACATGAAACATGCTATTCAGAGTTATGTAGGCATGGTTGGTGTACATCACATTAACCATTAACACATCAACCACCCAATGTACTTCATAAAATTCATTATAAGCTCCTACATGTTTATCTACCAGGATATGTTCATCAGGGAGTTATTTAGTACAAGAGAATACTAGTTCAAAACACTAATCTAAGTATTGCCCTTATGCCCTCATGAGATTGACTAAAACATTAAAATTTTAAATACATAAAATTGTAAGCATACACACCTTTTTGATCTTATGTCATCTGAAGACACAAAGACATGTTTGTATGCATACTCCGTACAGAATATGAACAACTACAAATCAATGTCTGGAAAGGGTATTGTGTAACCTTAACATCACAACATCACAATGTAATGTGTATCAGGTCTATGTATTTTAGAATTTTAATATTTCAATCATTCCAATAATAGCGATGCAATACCTAGATTAGTTCTATAGTAAAACCAACTAGATACAGCTATGTATCAAATTTCTTGCTGTCTGCTTGCTAGCAAGCAGACAGCAGTATCTGTTTGAAAAATGCCTGTTTCTGTATGTACATTCTTGAACTCCTGATGATGGACGGAACCACCGTCCAAATCATGTAAGATTGTCATTCCAAAATAAAATAAATTTGATACATTGCTGCATCTAGTTGGTTTTACTATAGAAATAATTTTACAATGCACGGCCCTGTGAACATCAAACTTAGATTAGTGTTTTGGGCTTGTATTTTCTATGTTCTAAAGAACACCCTGAGGATAGTATCCTGGTGCCAAAACATGTAGGAGTTTAATGCTTGTCATGAATTATACTTTATTCAGTGCATTTCTTGGTTGATATTGCAATTGTAAGAATATGCATGATATGAGTAACACAATATCACATTAGGCAGTAGGCACTTTACCAATGACCTTTAACAATGCCATTAATCAGAAGTTTTGTTCTGAAATGTTGCATGCTGGTACTACTCTTACCAAATTTATGAAGATACAAAATATTTTTAAAATCTGAAACAGTAAAAACTCCTTACAATCACAGCACTTGAAGGATACACTTTCATATCAGAGACTTTATGGAAACAATATATGACTTTAAGGCTAATATCACAGGAACCACAGATGACTCAGAAATAGCCTCTCAACAGTGCCACAAAAATAGGAACTATACTGTGAAGTGCCGGTATGTCACTATGCTGCAACTGGTTGTCACATGATCACCCTATGTTCAAATTCAACACAGAAACAATACATCCTTTCATTTTGATTCATTTTTTCAGTAATATAATACAAAATGCACTCACTTTGCCACGTAATGAGGTATTATGTAACTGTTTCATACTGAAACCAAGCAGCATAGATTTCTGTTTAACTAGTGTTTGTTTAAGAACCCCTTCACAGGGAAGGCACAGGCGGTATGCACGTTCCAAATGATGCCTGAAATAATAAAAAAAAAAAAAATTGAGAGTGTACAAACGCAGGTTTCTTGAATGAAATATACCATGTACAATAATTACTAACATTTTCCCATCACACTCTCTTCAGTGTGAGCATAAAACAACTGTTAATGCATTACTGGCAGTCTCAAGGTTATTATTTTACTACTGCCAGCCACTGTCACTGATTTTAGAAACACTCAATCCCAGAACTAGATAAAAAATGGACATTTGGACATTTTTTCAATATTTCCAACATTTTCACCCCACATGGATAAAATTCAGTCAGGTAACGTTACTAACCAAGTGTATGCATTGGGAAAACTGAACCAGTGAAAGATGTACTTTACTGAATGTCATAAACGAACTTGTACTTGTAATTCCCACATTCACTGTCCCATTTTGGTAAAATTCAGCATAGCAGACACTGCTTAGCACTTCTGAGTTTTGCAGAAATCAGCATATGGAAGGCTGATCCTTACCAATGGGAGTAAATAAAATTCCATTTACATGCATACCATGAAATCATTTAACATTTCCAAAATCAAGAACATGTAATTTTGTTAAATGGTTATTTCTCTCTCCAAAACTGTTTTTCACCACAGATAAATGTTAGTCTTTTAATCTGCCATATCTTCTAGCAAAATGTGTGGCGGGATAGCATAGTCAATATAGCGACTCACTACAGGCTGGATGGTCTGATGACCAAATCCTGGTTGGGCAAGATCTTCTGCACCCATACAGACTGGTGCTGGGGCCTACCCAGCCTCCCGTTCAATGAGTAACAGGTCTCTTTCCCGGGTGTAAAGTGGGCAGCATTGACCACCCAGCCACATCTAGTACCATGGTTAATGAAAGAGTACAGCTATACCTCTATTCCCCCTCTGGGCCTTCACAACCTGTTCGACGGTGAACTTTAACTCCATACAGCAGAGTCCTTCCTCAGAAGCTAACTGGTTCCTCAGCTAGTCAAGAAATTTCCCGTATTTTACAGAACCTGAAAGTTCATTACCGCATTCACAAGCGCCCACCACCTGTCCCTGTCCTAAGCCAGATCAATCCAGTCCATGTGCCCCATCCCACTTCTTGGAGATCCACTTTAAAATTATCTTCCTATTTATGCCTAGGTCTTCCAAGTGGTCTCTTTCCCTATGGTCTCCCCACCAAAGCCGTGTATTCACCTCGTCTCTTCCCCTTACATGCTACATGCCCCGCCCATATCATTCTTCTCAATTTCATCACCTGAATAATATTTGGTGAGCACTGCAGATCATAGAGCTCCTTGTTATGTAATCTTCTCCACTCACCTGTTTACCTCATCCCTCTTAGGCCTAAATATCTTCCTCAGCACCCCATTCTTGAACACCAACTGTGTTTCTCCCTCAACATGACACCAAGTTCCACACCCATTTTACCTTAACTCTACTTTTTCCAGCAAAATAGTTACTGCAGTTAAAGACTGTGGCTGAATATCCTTTGGAGTTTCGGTAATTTACTGTAGTGTGATGTTATACATCCTGCTGCCAGTCTCATATATTCTCAACTATCCTAACCTTCAAATATGCACTGGAAGTTTTCAAGTGGCTTTCAAGCACAATTAGCGTAATCTAAGTTATCAGAATACCTGTAATAATATACCTTCCAAACATGACTGCCACTCATAACATTATCGCAACCAGAATCCATTTTATGGGTTCTTAACACAGTCAAAAATGCCTTATGTGAAGACCAATGTCCATCCATTGATAACATAGTAATAGTGTCCAAACTGCTCATGAAATTCAGTACTCAGATCCTTTACATGACGTTCTGAGAACACACACTGCATGAAAGTCACCTCCATAACATATAAATAATTTACTCAGGGATAAAAATTAATTACTAATTTACCTTCCACACTGAGTCACATATTTGGGTGAAACACAGTGTACAAAATTTTCACATAATTCCATTAAGTCTCAGGAAAATTGTCTCAGTGGCAGTCACACTTTTTATTTTTTTATTTAAGAGTGCCTATTTACAATCTGCTTCAGAGAAGCTATAAGTAAATTGTAGGGGGGGATAACAGAGTGAGGGGAGTCACTGTCCATTGACAGTTCTCCGAGGACAGCTTATAGTTGATTGCGGTTAGGCGGGTTTAAGGCAGGGCGTCAGTGGTCCATCTCCTGCGTAGTCTTCTCTGGGCGGTGGGGGGGGGGGG
>Ga0131853_10009756_pt1 | contig 17560 bp, 7 predicted proteins | sample TergutLab28metaG_FD_92764 | JGI IMG/M metagenome (GOLD analysis project Ga0131853, IMG submission 92764) | Labiotermes labralis P1 segment gut microbial communities from Petit-Saut dam, French Guiana - Lab288 P1 (version 2) (version 2) | ecosystem: Host-associated > Arthropoda: Insects >... | reverse complement strand
TTGGGAAAGATTAAGTATGACGAATTTAAGTGGAAGTTATGTGGTGATCTCAAGGTTGTGGCACTGTTACTCGGAATGCAACTCGGATACACAAAATACTGCTGTTTCCTGTGCGAATGGGACAGCCGGGACAAGAAGAATCACCATGTAAATAAACTGTGGCCTAAACGAACATCAATGACGCCAGGGGAGAAAAATGTCGTCAATCCTCCTCTTGCTCTCCGGAGAAAATTTACCTGCCCCCTTTGCACATAAAGCTGGGCCTCATGAAAAACTTTATGAAAGGTATGGATAAAGCCGGCCGTGGATTACAATATGCGAGGAATAAGTTCCCAAATGTGAGTGATGCAAAAATCAAGGATAGTACACGTATTTATATGACCTCAGATCAGGGAACTGATGCAAGGCAAACAGTTTAACGAAGACCTGAATGAGACTGAAAGAAACGCATGGTTGCCATTTAAGAGGGTTTGCAAATACTTCTTAGGAAATCAAAGAGCAGCGAACTATCAGGATGTTGTGCAGGACCTGTTGACTTCGTACAAAGCTAAGGGATGCAATATGAGTCTGAAAATCCACTTTCTGGAGTCACACTTGGATATTTTCCCAGAAAATCTCGGCGAAGTCAGTGACGAACACGGTGAAAGATTTCACCAAGATATTACGTCTATGGAAAAGATGTACCAAGGCAAGTGGACCTCAAGTATGTTGGCAGACTATTGTTGGACACTGAAGATGGATGAACCTGACAACAAATATCGGCGAAATTCATAAGCCTCTACATTTCAGAGAAAAGTTTCCGCCTGTTTCAAGAGCACGTAAAGTACTATTCTGCACATTTAAATTCCTCTATGTCTTTGAAACCCTGCCTGATAGAAAAATTCCGTATACGTATCTGAATTTAGCATTAAAAATACTGCTAAGTTCATCTATTGAAGTTCGTGGGACAAAAATTAAATTTTGTTGACCAGTGTTATGAATACAAACGTAAGCAAATGTAAGTCTATAAAGATGCTGGGTAGGCCTTCGACTGTATGTACCACCTTCACATACTAAGAGCTCCAAGCAAGACATTCTATGGCCATCGATTTCAGCCAAATCCTAAGCTGCAGCAGGTTGTACATGACAGGTGCCTTCTACGGCAAAATTATCCAATATTTAGCAACTACAGGACTGTTCAAAGAAAGAGGGTGCCTGAGTATCACTGGCTCAAGCAGACTTTCCATAATCTCCCTCGGGCGGGTGTCGAGGAATGGGAGTCAACTTGTTACCGCCATGATAACTCCTTAAATACTTAAATATTTTTGGGAAGAATACATGTCTAATTTCAATCCAATGTTGCAATAAGTATGACTATATTTTACAGTTTCATTGTTTTCATTTCGAGTAAATTCTGAAAAATGAATGGGAAATTACGTTTGCTGAGGGCTCGATGGGAGTGTTTCCTAGAGACTGCGACTTGGAGACGCTGACAACTAAAAGGAACGTAGTTAAGAGCTTGTACGTAGCTGCAGCTTATCCGCACTCAATGAGTAAGCTATAAACTTTGAAATATCGTTATTAACCCGTTATTTTGCTCATGATATCCTAAACGCCACGTAGTGTTACGACACGATTTAGACCGAAACTGGGGTGGGTCTGATTCGAATTCCCATACTCAGTTTTGGATTCAACAAATCTAAATTCAGTAGCCTACTGTACGTTTACTGAAGACCACAATAATGAAAATTCTATCACAACATAAATTTGTAACCCTCCATTTTAATTAAAATAGTGAAAATGGTCCGTTAAAATTTAACAGGGAATATTTTCTTTCGAATATTTATCTTTCGCTTCCCCCCCCCCCCCTTCATTTTGTACCACTCATAGGTTTACCTCTTTCCTTTCCTTCGCCTCTAAAAGAGTGAATTACATTTAACCTTCACACAGTTTCTAACACAGAGCTGTCAACTCTGTAGTAAGTGAAAATTTAGTTTTCACTTACACGGTGTGAGAACGACATGATATGCACATAGGCAATACTCAGTCAAAAAAAATCAGGAACTCTATCCTATTGAATGCATGAAGTGTCGCTCTACATTTAGCATAACAACATGAAACTTAACAAAATTGCACACTAATAGCACCGTAACATCGTTGCAACGTGCACCACAAACATTGGAATTTCTCAAAACTAAAAAAAAATGGGAATCGGCGCTCCCGTTTCAATTGGTAAGACGAACATATTCCATAGGGCTATAACGTAGCTATTGCACTTCGCCATATATTACACAAAAATATTTTGTCTGCTGCAATTGTTACTGCGTAATTTACTGGAATTCCCGCAGCGATTGTTACTGCGTAATTTACTGGAATTCCCACGTTACACCTTCCACCAGGTGGCTGACTATCTTAACTAAGATTTATCGTGTGATTCCTCGTTCCCACTGAGCGCATGCTGGGACAGTGTGTTAAAAACATCCTTCGACAGTTTCTTCCTACATACTTTCCATTTCATCCTTCTCACATCCTAACACTGACGGTAAATAATCTGTACAGTTGATAAAGCGCGCCGTTAAAGTAAATAAGAGTGACTATACTTGTGGCCTAAACAGTTAGCGATTCACCGTGGTCACAACTAGTGTAGGCCTAGAGTTACGTAGTCACTGAGCTACAGTACATGACGCGACCTAACACCAAAATTTGTTTCAGATTCCGCTGACGGTGAAGCACGCTCTGATAGACTCCAGCACGGATCAGATGGTCACGTGTTTTAAGATCGCCGGCCATGTCGTGTAGGAAATCACCACCTCAAGTGTCAAAAAAAACCTAATAACACCAAATGTACAATCAGTTCTGCTATTACGCTTGTTTCGTTAAAGCGAATTGGCTATTACGCAACTGACCAATGGGTGAATGCTGTTTGTATAACGCAAACTGTCGCATACGCATATTGTCTGTTGGCGATACCAGCGACCGGTGTGAAGACACGAGGTTGGCTGACAAGCACATTTATTCTGACCTGACCCCATCTTTTTTAAGAGATTTTTCTGCAACGCAGGGTTTCACAAGAACACAACTATTGCATTATAGCAGAACTGATTTACTTAAAGAGAATTAAACGTTGCACACAGCTTGCAGTGCACAATTTTTGTAGTTTTCACCAGAGCACCCAGAAGTTGATTGATTCTTGCGTTGCCTTATGACGCTGTGTGAAACGCACAAATAAAGCGCATATGTTAGTTTATTATAATTGATGGATAGAGGGGAGAATGGGTGGACACATCACGACACTCTGTGATTACTGTGAATTTCGAACTGGTAGTATTTTACTCGCGGTGTGTTGTAGCATACTGCAACATCAACGGTCAGTCAGTATAGCAAGTCATCGGACCGACATTCGAAAACACGACAGCCCAAATATGAAGCAAGAATGGTAATGACTGCCTTAAATATGTATTAAAAAGTGGGTAGCCTGTATATTTCTTTCAACTCAGCTGCCAGCAAGTGATTATATTAGCCTTTTAAATCCAATGGTAACTATAAGTACAAACTGATACACTCTGAGGTAGGATCTGAATTTGTATATACGAGTATATATAAAATTTACATTAACGCCACTCTGCAATGTGTTAATACAATGAGTCACAAGTGGCCGATAAAGATAATAGCTGCCTACTAAACTGTATGATGCCGCATGCCTCTGTGTTATTTACTGTCTCATACACCTCAGTCAAATGTTTTCGCGGAAACAACCTCCACCTTAATACAAGTGGACAGGTGTGTTTTACTCAAACGTCTTCAATTGAGATGAATGATAAATGTTATCACTTGCAAAATTCACCTGTAATCAGGTGTTCAGTATAGGTATTATCACTTATCTTTGTCCAACAGTTATTTTTATGAACTCTTCACTATGTGGTTTTCCCGATGAAATTGCACAGTTCTGTAATTTTCCACACTGCCTTTTTTTTTTACTTAAGTGTATTTTGTCCACTCAGCTTTTTGTTACCCCAAATGTTCAACCCTTGCTTTCTGCAGGCAAGGATACCAACTGTAGCACAAATACAAACAAAGAGTGAAACTGAAATTTTATATCGTTAAAGTTATTTTATGCCAAGAAGAAAACGACATAAAATCTTAACTGAAGAGGCCAAATGGTGTTACATAAAGGTTAAATTGAAGTCGTCCCTATATCATGCTGTGAAGATGCACCGTAGCCTCGGCTTTAAGCGCGGGTCAGTGGTAAGTTTCCGGCTCCGGACTTTGACACTTACTTGACTGAAGTATGGGCACTTCCCAGAGCAAGTCTGTACAAAGTGTCATGTGAGTAAGGTGAAAGGAAGTAAGGAGTGCGTCAGCATCTGCAGCTTAAGGTATATGAGCCTTTCTACAATACATTAACACTTTCGTAACCCAACACGTGAAAAAAGGCGTGTAGGAAGTCAAGACTGAAAAATGAAAAATACAACTACACAATATATAAATAACTGTACGATAAAAAGACGTTAGGTTGTCTAGGAGCCCGTCATTACAGGCCTAGCCATGGCACAGATAAGAGACAGACAATATAAAGCACAAGTATTTCTGTGGCGTGGAAGTTACGAAACAGAAAAAAAATGCTATAAAGGAAAAAAGTTACATAAACTTTGTAAAACCTGAGCTGGTAATTTCAGAGACTTCACAGTCATAATCTGCTAGGATTTCTCACAACAGGCATCCGCGTCCTTGCAGAAGTCGAGTTACGGATGTATTCGCCTTCAAGGATGAGAAAGTCTGTCGGTCTATCTCATTGACAATGCAACCGTGTCTGGCACACGATTCAACTCTGACTGGAAGAATAGCATCTTCAGATTTTCAGCGTGCATATCCGCAACACATTGTCCGTCATATATTGAACAACATGTTTCATTACTTTCGTCATAAAAATTGACCGTTTGACCCTAACCCGAGCCAGTAAGATGCAGTCCAAAAAGTGGCATTTTATTTCTCTAAAATACATTTTAGTAGTGAAACATCATATACGATTTATCACCCAAGTCGTCGAAACTATTCAACTTTTTAGACAAAAATTATGTATGAATTTCTCATCTCTGTCGTGTGTACTGTATGTTCCCCCTATCTCATACGCTGCTCATATCACGACAATAATTTGTTGTAAAAAATATAAATTATGAAGCTTCTAATTTTGTAGTTTTCTTTTCTCTCCCTAAGACAAACACCAACTTTACAACCATAAAAAAACAAAAGGCAAACTCTGTATACTTTTCAGACGCGTTCGCAAAATTCCGAAAAGTAACTATTAGTATCGTCATGTATGTCTGCCTGCCTATCCGTCTGTGCGCATGGAAAAACTCATCTCCCACTGGACGAATTTTCATGAAATATGATATGTGAGTATTTCTCGAAATTCTGTCAAGAAAATTCAAGTTCTATTAAAATCTTACAGGAATAACGGGTACTTTATATGAAGACGTAAGTATATTTACGATAATATCTCGCTGAATTCCTCTTAGAATAAGAAATATTTTAAATAAATTTGTACAAAAAATCAAAACCTACATTTCATTTTCAATAACTTTTTTTTTCAAGAAATCCTGCGGTTTATGAGATAATGTGGAAAAATACGGTAGAACCGGACAGGCCACAGAATTCTGAGGTGTGTCATCCCCGTTGTGTGTTTAAACTATATGGTGAGGTAAATTCAGTCAAAAACACAACTGTAAATATATGGCTAAATGATCCCACCAAACTTAGCTTAGCAAAAGCACGTAAAATTCAGATGAGATCTCAACATCACCACACGGTTTAGGCATATTATATAAAACTCTTTTAGCAAGAAAGTTGTCAAAACCTGAAGATGGCCGCTATAGGCCAAAACATGTAGTTTTTCCATTGCTAATAAACACCATCATTTAGCCACATATTTATAGTTGTGTTTTTTACTGAATTTACCTCACCATATAGGCCACAGAAGACAATACCACGCATGCGCTTTACATGTTGGACAACTAAGACTACAGTCACACGCTCTGAATATGAAATACTTATTGCCTTTCCACGGCAACACTGGCTACTCGAAGGCGCCTCAATGTAACGTCACACGTATATTGCCCGTCTTGTTACATTTTAAACTGTAGGTTCTCACACAGAAAAAGTGAAGGTTAAACATACTGAACTGAGTGATTGCGTGATTTGAGGTTTTCAAAGCATCCCCCGCAATTAGTCGGTTCTTTTCTCCATCATGGATACAATTCTGATTCGTTGTTTTCGTTCAAAAATGTTTAAACTCCTGCGCAATTACAAATTACTCATTAGCTGTATTTATATCGCTATTGCGTCCGGGTTTCAGGAGAGAGGATATGAGAACGTGTTCATGTACAATTACTTCCCCATGCATTCACTGCTGTGCGTGCACGTGTTCTGGAAGCTACAGCAGTACACTCTAGTAGTGGCTCACAGAACCATCTCAGTTCTACAGTTAATTCATAGGTGGCGAACGCTGTAATACAGCAACATAGAAGTAATAGAAGTAAAAGGAATAACACAGATTTTCCGGAAATCTTCATCATTCCTGAATTTTTTGTTCTTGAGTGCTTACATTTCCTTATTTCACATAATTAACAGAAGAGAAGAAACCGTTACTAAAACATTAATTCGCGTTATTTATCTCACCACGACTTATCCGACGCTTCAAAATATTCATACCCACAAAACTTGCTTTTTTCAAAACAAATCAAAGCACATTAATTCTGAAAGAACTTTCTTTATTTGGTGTTTATCCAAAAAAAAAATATTTAAAACTTTATACATATCAATCAATTTACATACTTTACATGACGAGGCGTTTTTTGGCAACACTGGCCTTCTATCTGAGTCTCGTATGAAATAATGTTTACATTAGATCAATAAAAATAAAAATCAGTTTCGCTTAGCACACTTTAACCCAGCTCCTAACAACAAATCCCCATGGAACCCGTCGAGTATATTCGAATATGAATCGTGCGGACATACGGAAAGACACGACCTTCCCCCCTGTAATTCATTGTAAGCACTCCGTATGCAGAATGCACAGAAAGTAATTGCATTTCTTAAACATTCAACAATAAGGCAAGTAGAGTTTAGATCAGAAAAATGTATGAATTTTTAATTTTTTCCTCGGGACCTAATGTTTGGTTCACGGTGTACCATGATTCTTTCAGGAAATCTAACGTACACATTAACACCTTAATAACTATGACTACTAATTTCTTTATAATTTACAGATTGTCAGATCTCAGCTGGCGACGAAAAACAAGGCTTCTATGAAACTAGAAGGTTTATTATCCGCCATGGAACTCTATCTTAAGCCAAGACACACACACACACATATGCACACGCGCGCCTACACACCTACGCCTAAAATATGAAATTCTGATTTATTCTGTCCCCATGTGCACTCGTGCCAACACATATGCCAGGCGGCAGTCATTCCCCTGAAAGACGGTGTCGTTTTAAAGTAGCAGAGAGGTCATTTACTTAGTTCGAAACTGTAGTCTCAACCTTTTTCGTTGGAAATTTATATCTAGGTAGCGGCACCGCTTGTACTAGAGAGGCGTCTTTCAAAAATGTTCAATTTCATAGCGTGAAAATTGCGTGAAACTGCGATTTCACTGTAGCCCTTATGGACTCTAAAAATGTACAATGCATAAAACTGGATCGATGGAAGGGTACGCTGTGGAAATCACAGCCATAGATGTGAAATGTTTGATGTTCCCGTCGTAGTAGGAGCAACCTTCAAAATGCATTATTACATCCAGCAGGCTAATTTGCGCACATTATGTCACGCAGTACCACCAATACAGTTCTGGACGCTTACATTCGCGTCATCCTCGGGGTCTGTCAATGCTAATCTAGCTTACATGTGTTTAGCACACTGTTATTAGCCCTGCTTTTCCTCGTCAAAGTGTCACTGTTTGCCATGACCACTACAGCTGTAACTTAAAACGTTCTCTAAGTTTACAACTCTCCTTTCGGTTTCATTGACACTTTAATGCTATGTTATTTCAACAACACACATACAAATGGGCCGGGAAAGTTCAGTCGGTACAGCGACTCCCTACGGGCTGGACGGTGTGGGGATCGAATCCCGGTAGGGGGCGAGATCTTCCGCACCCGTCCAGACCGGCCCTGGGTCTCACCCATTCTCCTATACAATAGTTACCGGGGCATTCCCGGTGGTAAAGCGGCCGGGGCGTTACTCTTACCACCCAGCCCCATCTAGCGCCGAGGTTAAAGAGAGAGTACAGCTATACCCCTACTCCTACTCTGGGCCTTCGTGGCCTGTTCTAGGGCGAATTATACCATTACCTTTACTTTTTACTTTTTACCAACTTTTATAAAACTAGTTCAATACATCCCGCCTTTTGGACTTTGGCAACTTACAAAAAAAGTGCAGAATTTGAATTTCTTGTATACACCCCTGATATTATCCACCCACTACTAAACCCGCACTTCTTACACACTGTTACACAGAAACTGTTCACTACACTGTCTGCACACTTAATTCCCGTTGCACTATAAACGTTTCTTGCACTAGGTGTTATCCCAACAGCATGTAGTGCAACGGAAGTGACGTATAGATTTTACACATTTATAAGTAATTAACAGTTGCTAGAAGTCAAGAAATATGCTTTGTCAAACACATGAAACCTACATTAACATTAACGGACAGAAGATGTTGCGTATTTAGCCGTCGAAAGGCGTGTACCTGACATTATGTGACCTCGATAATGTGTCTAATGGCTGCTGGGCATTTCAGTAACGTCCACTGATGAAGGCCACGCGACATGAGCACGTTTCACATTAATACTTAATATTATCCTCCTGTCCACGCCTATATGACTCTTGAGGTTTCCTCGTCTCTTCCATGCGTGCAGAATGTTCTGGCCATCTCACCCTTAACTGTCGTACTAATATTTGCTCCAGTTATTAAGTGAATAAGGCTGCATTTTCTCTCCGTTTCCCAGTACCTTGCCATTGTAACCGTGCCTCTGGAAATGATCAATAGTTAGTGGCGAGACTTGGTCACGTCAACCATTTCTATTCTGTCTTCGCGATCCGCTCAGCTGCGCCCTGCACGCTCTAACACTTCCCCATTCTTATTAACCAGCATATAGTCCATTGATATTTCAAGTGTAAACTATTAAGAACTACTACTTCACAAATTTGTTTTTGGCGCGACAGCCCCCAGTAGGCCAAAGCCTCCTCAATCACGAGGTTTCTATATCACATACGACGCACCACAGTCGGTATTCGCACCTAATTCACAAATAAAGAAAGGTAAAGTGATCCCGTTACAGGCCCGGTGTCGGCCAGAGGGTGGGTAGAGGGTTAGCTCAACTCTTCCATGACCGCGGCACTAGAAGGGGGTGAGTGGTCACCAGCACGCCCCGGCCGCACTTTACCCCCGGGAAAGACACGGTACCCATTTTACAGAAGGCTGGGTGAGCCCCAGGGTCGGTCTGGACGGGCGGAAAATCTCGTCCCCACCGGCATTTGATCCCGGACCGTCCAGTCTGTAGTCAGTCGCTATACCGACCGAGTTGTTGATTGATTTGGCGCTCAGATACAAAATTAAAAATGAAACACAAACTTTATAAATTCCTCTAATGGCTATAACTAAGTGGTAGAGAGCGTTAAACATAAATGTTTATTCAACAAGTCATTTTGCTGTCAAACGTACAGCAGCTACATATTTCGGCTTGAATCTCATTAATCTATCGTCAAGCTGCAGTAACAATTATGTTCAGAGGAAAAGCATATAGTGCTATATATGTTAATGTTGAAATAATAATGGAGAACTCAAAATTTCCTAACATCAAAGACTGTCATCTGCACCTGCTCACAGATTATTACAATTAAAACAACTATTATAATTCTATATTACAATGGCGTTGTTCAGGGTAGCTTAATATATAACTGCTTAAAATTTCCAAGCAATCAACATATTGTCTCCTCGCATGGGGACCGATTAAATAGACTGAATTCAATAGCCGCCTTTTATTCGGGAATAAATACTGTTTGTAGTGAAGCACGCCTAGGCCTATGATTTTTTCGGCTGCCTAATATAAGAACGAAACTGCTAGTTACAGGTAGCGTTTCTTATTAGTAGATTATAAGAATCCCGGCGACCACCAATACCTATTATGGCGACATTACCACCAGTTCCCTTCTACATGCATTTCCTGGTCTTCTTGTGTATATTGTTATGAAGAATTCCAAAAGAGCTCCAAACGGGCGGGAACTTATAGCACAGTTTTTTTTCTTCTTAATACATTCTTTAACAGTATACTGACTATTCGAAATAAGCAAATCCCGTTCCCAGTCACAGTCTCTTCATAACACCCTCGCATTTACCAAATATTATCCAGTAAATAACGACTTTTCTCAAAATGCAGGTTATCAAACACGGAAATCCGTTTTCGAAAATCACTGTAGCCTGGTGGTTGGACCGTCTAGACGCCGCATCCATAATACGCAATAATGACTGCTTTATAATGTATGACTTATTTTGATAATCACTGCCATACGATGCAAGTATCCAGCGCTATGATAATAATACGCAAATGAATTTATGCATATAAATCAATTTAATTTATATCAATAAGGAAGCATCACATTACCTTTCAGCCTTAACTTCCTATTTCTCTAAATTCATACAGATCCTTGTATACAATTTTAAACACTTTTCAATAAACACAGGTGTCGGAAAGTTTCGTGTAGGTGTCCCTTCAAGGAAATATATCAAATGCAAGCACAACAGAGACGCTGTTACCATTTCTCTTGCTTCCTCTCCGCCACCAATGAACAAATATCCATTAAATTTCTTATTATTTACTTATATTGTAACGTGATAGGCACCTTTCATTCCAGTCCGTATTGGTCCTGTATAACACAAATCCTACTTCACCTGACGCTCAAATCAGATTTAACTGCCTTAAAAAACTTATCTTAAAAAACTTAAATATACTTAATTTTTATGTTTTTGTAATAAATATGGTAACTCTAATGTCCGAACTGGGTAGTTAAAGCAGAATCATCACCCAATTTGAGTTGCATCCCTACAGAAATGAAGTGAGAATAAATCACAAAATTCGCTGCGGCGCTGGTGACGAACTCTGGGGGGAAATGAATTTCAAGCGAACCTCGGAAGGAAGATTGCAAGGCTCAGCCGAATATAATTTCGTTACCTTGGTAACGGAAGCTTGGTACCACATCAACTACTTCCACAGCATGGTCAACCCATGAACTACAATACAGTCACTGCTAGACTTACACATTTGCCGATAGAACTTGTTCTGTTCGTACAGTAGGAGCGTAGGGCCAAATGGGATTTCAGAACTACTCAACACCAAACAAATTAAAACAGACATCTCTTCTGTCAGTATTCTTGAGATAATTAATTCCAGTTTCGTCCGGCTGGAATAAGAACTCCACTAAGGTCATACAAAATTTTTAACTCCATGAAAAAACAGGATGTTTCAGATTTCTGTTCAACTTACATCCACACAAATTTACCACACACAGCCCATCCTCTGCATTTATGATAAAATCCAAAAGTCAGTAATTCTCCTGCTGGTACGTGTACAAACTACTTGGTTAAATAACATATGCCATGATTTCAGCCTTCTCTGTATCTCTCACAGCAGTCTATAATGATAGAGTATTAGGCTACTGCTGAAAAGTTCTTAGAACATTCACTGGAAAGTCTAACTTTATAGCCACAGTTTCGGTAGATAATCCATTCGCTGGTCCACTATAACCCCTCGTGGATATTCTGCAACCACGATGTCTATGAATGTGCATGCTGTGTAATATTTACATCATCTGACACTTTCTGGTTCCGTTCTTAACTTTTCTAAGTGGTACATATCCGTGAAAATATCTCAGGGTACTTTGTCGAAGTTGGTGCTTAATCCTTTCAAACTTATGACAAGAATGCTCTTTTCTCAAGCTAATTCCACGAAGTACAATAAGTAACAAAACACTATAAGCTAAATAAATCAGTGCAGCTGAGTATATTTTTTTAAGCTCGCCGTCCCTCCGTCATTCAATATATTGCCGGAAGTTCAATCTATGAAACACAAAACTTAATTTCTGTGTTCGCAAAAGACAGAAACGCCCCATTCTTGACCATATGAATCCAGTCCACGTCCTAATGTCCTACTGCTTTAAGATCCACTTAAACACACATCAACCCATCTGTATCTAGGTTACCCAAACGCTTGATTTCCTTCTGGTTAACTCTATAATATTTCGTAAAACTGTACTTTAACACGGTTAGAAGTTGTTGGTTATAATCTAATCCCCAACCTATAGAATCATCATCCACTGGGTCTTTGAAATGCCCGCGACAAAACCCTTATACCCATGCAGAATACTCTGCTGAAGTACTTACTATTTCCTTTTCCTTCCTAAATTATTTCCATGTTAACGATAATTTTACATTAGTTTTCAATACATATTCATGAAATAAAATAAAATTTCTGAAAGTGTTTCACTCAATCCCAGTTTCTTTTCAAATAGACTCACTGTGTTCTAGCGGATTCGCTTTCAGTTTGAACTAATTTTCGGGCTAGTGAAATTAACTCAGTAAGCCTAGACGCACAACAGTCAACAGAACGTCATAGCAATAAAATACCATAAGAAAAATTGCACCTTTCTAAAAAAATCTATTACTGTAGAAAGAACAAGACCTAAGCCCAGGAAGCGACGACCACAACCTTACCGTAGAAAAAAAAGTAGGAGATTTATTCCTATTTTTAATGTAGAATAAAATTTACATAAGAAAGCTGCACACTCTTTAAGCCCCATTTTCACATGAAACTCAGATCGTCCCAGTTGAATGGCAAAAATGGCCTTCTACATCACAGACATATTTGGAGGCCATTTTGCGTTCTTAATGCAATAATATTGATTGTAAAAATACTGAGTGGTCAACAATTGCAAGAATTTCGTACCGACTTCCAAGAAAAGTGGTCAAGTACTTTCTATAATACTGGTGTCCGTAGTAAAAAAGTGGACAGAGAGCAGTTAGCAGAGCGTTACGATAAATAAATTACACATCACTGAAAAATGAAATAAAAATTAAACCTGTAACGTACTCCCACAAGTACAGTGACCAAAATTCAAAAATATGTTCCCTGGTTTTTCCAGCATATCAGTATAAATAGACCATAAATAGGTGTGTAGGCTGTGCACGTATAAAATACTGAAATCCATGTTACACATCTGACACAAACTATAAACCTACACGTGATTTCACGCTTCCGCCGCGATGTATATGAGATCATCGCTCTTCGCCGCGTGATATCCCAGAAGAACGCGACCTCATCTAGAAACCTACAGTTTTATAACCAAGCAATATTATGCTGTTTTACTGAGTTTTACAGTCCATGCTTTACGCATGCAAATACAGACCTGTCGGAAACGTGGTCGTCAGTATATCACACTTCCCCCCCCCCCCGCCCCATTTTGTCTTCTGTAGGCTTGTATAAAACAGCCAGGATTAAAACGTGCAATACACGATTCTACTTGTTGTCTGATATGACTACGGCACTTTGTCTCTCATCTTAAGCGGAAGACATGGATCAGGTGCTGCGAACAAGGTGCTGAAGAGAAAATTTATATCTGAGGAAGAGGAAATAACAAGGATGGACAAGCTACCACATAAAAATCTTCATATATTCTACTCTGTATATATTATTAGGATGACGAAACTAAAAAGGATAAACTGTAAAATAAAAAAGGATGAGATGGTCAGAACATGTAGCAGGTATAGGAGATTCCAAGTAAATGCACAAATTTCATAACGAAAATTCAGGGGTAAAACCAGCTACGGAGTTACAGGCGTATGGTGGGAGAAAGCAATAAAGTGGATGTTAAAGAAGTATTAAGAGGTATATAATTACTAAACTTACATAGTTCGGGGCAGGGTCAATTGCTTGCCGCTTACGGGCATGCCAACAAAACCTCTGGTTTCACAAAAAGCTGCGAATTTCTTAACTATCTTCTATCAGCTTCCGAAAATGGCGCTATTCCATGGAAACAGTTACTTTGAAAGTTACCACGTTTTAGGTTTTCCGTTTTAAGACCCTTCCACAAACATCTGCATGTACCCTTCCATATACTCACCCCTATTTTGCCATTCTTATACCACCTTCTGTACCCTTTATTCAGCTCCTTATACACACTTTTTCCTGCAATATAATGTAATGGTTCTTCAAGCAGGAATGCCAAAGGATAATTCTGTGACGTATAAAACATGAAATAATGTTCGAGGTTTACATTCAAGACATAAAAGCTGACAGCACGTGAGCTATAACAAACTGGTGCTGTAAGATGTCAAATTTACAAGGCTTCTGCAGCTATTCCTAAGTCAATAAACCCTTTGCGATTGTCTGCCTGAATGATTCAATGCACAACCCTCTCCTCGAGGAGAGACTCAATACCCCGGCAACATTGCACGATATTTCCGTCTGTTTCAGTACAACGCACACACTCTGATACAAAGTTTGACGTACTTGTTGAAACCATCAGCAGGTAGCAAACATACTGCTGCTGTGTAATGAAAATAAATGTTAGGTTTTACACCTCTTGGAATGGTATTTTAATTGATGTAAAGGTAAAGGTAAAGCAGTCCCATTACGGGCCTGGACAGGCCCAGAGGGTTCCAGGAGGTTAAGGTTCCCAGATTTCGTGACAACGGCACAGGATGGTGGTAAGGTTGTCAGCCTTTGCCCCCAGTAAATGCTCCTGGTACTCATTTCTGTTAGAGGCTGAGTCGACCCCAGGGCCATAGTGCGATCGGAAGGATTTTATGTCAATGAAAAATTCCAATGACAGCAGCTGGGATCGAACCAGCGATCTTCCGATTTGTAGCACAGCACCTTAACCACTGTACTACCGCGGTCCCATTTTAATTGATGTACGTATACTAAATACCATGAACTGTTTCACAAAAACTCTCTGTCCGCTTTCAGAATTCCTTCCATACACATAAGCATCTACAAGTAGAATATTCTTCGTACTGTCAGTTAGTAATAATTTTAAAATTCTTACCAGCATTTCGCTTTCCTTAATTCCACCAGTTCACTGAAATTTTAGCGCCATTCCGGGTGTTCTTATTTCGTGCTTCAAATTAAAAGGTCCCATTACAATTGATCGTCCGAAAATCCACCCCTGTGAGTTACCCCTACTCGTGTTGCTACCAGATACTTAGGTATAGCCTATGAGAATGGATTGTTTTATGCTTAATATGACAAACAAATAACAGTGATAAACAACAACTTTTTCCCCACACTTTCTACACCTCCGCGGTAGCACAGTGGTTTAGGTGCTATGCTACAAATCGGAAGATCGCTGGTTCGATCCCAGCTGGTGTCGGTGGATTTTTTATTGACATAAAATCCTTCCGATCACACTACGGCCCTGGAGTCGACTCAGACTCTAACAGAAATGAGTATTTCCTGGGGGTAAAGGCGACCGGTGCGTAAGGCTAACAATCTACCAACATCCTGTGCCGTTGTCACGAAATCTGGGAACCTTAACTTCCTGGAACCCTCCGGGCCCCTCCGAGCCTGTAATGAGACTGCTTTACCTTTACCTTTCTACACCTAGAAACAAAATCTGAGACTTGGATGGGTTTAGAAATTTGTTACACACAGTAAGTCATTTTACTTGTTTATTTACTCTATTTGTTTATGTTTTAATTTTTATGGTGACTGTATTTGCACTTCATTCCTTCCAGACACGTTACTTCTGTGAGAAACGCATGTTACAAGAGTTATGTCCGTCTTTACGCATGTAACAGAGAACGGCAGATAGATTTTCCTAAAAATCTATATCGGTAAAACTAACAAAATACTGTCTGTCCAATTGAATTCTGGTTAAAATTAGACAAAAATAGACACTTTACCCTAGATCTATGTGCATTTCTGTGGGCAGCTCCGTCGTAACTCGCTATACGTTTACAGGAGCATCAAACACACAAGTGCAGTTACAAAGGGGCGGGATGATGTAGTCGATACAGTGACTAGCTAGATTTTGACCAGTGAGAGGTCGTGGTTAGATTCCCGACAGGGGAGGAGATTTATCTCTTCTCCAAAACGTCCAGACATGCGATGCCGTCCACCCAGCTTCCTAATCAATGGGTGCCTGGGGGATCTTTCGAAGGAGGTAAAACTCGCTTCCCACCCCATCTCGTTCTAAGATTAAGAAATAGTGGCACTACATCTCCACTCCCACATGCGCCTTCATTGTGCCAACAGGAAGCACTCTGGAGCGTTATCGTCATGCCTAAATGCTTTTAGTTGCTATAATTGTTTTGTCTGGCAACAAGTCAGGATGAAAATGACATGCTCCATCAGGTGCCAGACGATTGCGTAAGTCAACCCTGAAGAGATGGAGAACTGTATGTTTGCTCATTTTACTTAAGACGCTTCTGAATAATCAAATCTTGATAGCAGTTACATTAAATAAGTAATTCAGTATACAAACTCTGTAACAGGCACAACACGCATCTTCAAAGTTTGTACAAACACTGCACAATCCAAACAGCATAATTTACCATTTTTCGCTCCGATTAGCATAACTTCATGCAAATCGCAATAATGAATGTTCGATCCTTGTGAAAGATACAGATTGTAACAGCCACGAAAGTACTGGGACAGTACTTCCGTCCACAGACTTTTGCCTTCAACTTTCAATATCTTCGTCGTATTTGGCGATGTCACCTACGCAGCTGAGAAAAGAGTGAAATAAATCAAATATAAATAAAGGTAGAGGATGAAACTAGGAAGAGAGAAAAACATGGGAGTAGAAACAGCAGGGAGAAAAAAGTAAAGAAACAAACAACAGAGACATATTTAGAAAACGTCGGAGTCCCATAAGACCCCAAGCTTAGCAGATCGCCTTCCACCTGTTCATGTCACCTGGGATTGCACTGGATCAATATAAAGCAGAATTCAACGCTCCATCTCTCTTCCACCATCACCAGACACAATACTAGACCGAGAAACATGATTATTTGGCCCTGACCCAAGCACAGACTCGCTTTGGGCTGGACAAATTGACGCCAGTCACGGCAGATTCTTTCTTCTACTTAGCGATGACATGCTATAAGCCTGCAGGGCAACACTGTATCGACTTCACAGACGGGCGTATACCTTCCCCCTTTAACATTTCACATCAGCGCCTGCTCTCCGTGGAAAAAAAAGACACAACCCTAAGTGTGTGCTGTTGCCCGTTAATACGATTACATCCCAATTTTGTGGTCTCTATAAATTGTCTCGCCAACTAACCAACTTAGCAGTATTACAGGACATGAAAGTTCAAGGCTGTTAAGACACACGTTTTCTAAAAGTCGAGACAGTAAAATGTTTATTACTGCTTATTAACAGACAGGTATAGGTTTAAATCTAAACCCATACTTCAGATATGGTAGCTAAAAAATTATTCAGTCCCTCACAATTCTAATCCCATCTCTCCAAATTAATGATATAAATAAATAAATATATAAATAAATATATATATATATATA
>Ga0131853_10009755_pt1 | contig 17562 bp, 12 predicted proteins | sample TergutLab28metaG_FD_92764 | JGI IMG/M metagenome (GOLD analysis project Ga0131853, IMG submission 92764) | Labiotermes labralis P1 segment gut microbial communities from Petit-Saut dam, French Guiana - Lab288 P1 (version 2) (version 2) | ecosystem: Host-associated > Arthropoda: Insects >... | reverse complement strand
CCCGCTTTTATTAAAGAATCGTATATCCCAACGCTAAACAATTTTTCACCTGTCACGGATATGGAACCTTCTCGGTAAACATTTTTCTTGCGTAGTTCCAGCGGATCCATACCCAGTTTCTTGGCTAACGCGTCTATTTGGCTTTCGCCCGGCCAGTGAGTTTCAGGAACGCCAAAACCGCGATAGGCGCCACTGATTGGTTTGTTGGTAACCACACAGACGCTGTCAATTTTGACGTTTGGAATTTCATATGGTCCGCTGGCCGCAATAGCGCCATTAGTGGCTACGCGCGGTCCCATCGTGGTATATGCGCCAGTGTCCCAATATATTTCCACCTGCCGTGCCACAATTTTACCGTCTTTGGTCACGCCGGTTTTCATTTTGGTAAATGCACCTCCGCGCACCACAGTCGCGATAAAGTCTTCAGTGCGGTTAAATTCAACTTTAACAGGGCGGCCTTTAACTTCGCATGCCAGCATATAAGCTATTTGCTCGGTGCGCAAATCATATTTCGAGCCAAAACCGCCGCCGACATATGTACCGATAATTCGGACGTCATTATTGTTTAAACCCAAAGTATTCGTGAAATATTGCCTTACTATGAAAGGAGACTGCGCTGAAGTCCAACAGGTTATTCGCCCTTTATGGTCGACAGAAACTGTGGCTGAATGTGTCTCTATGGTAACATGCTGAATTAACGCGGTGCTGTATTGATCTTCGATGATAACGTCTGCTTGAGCAAAGCCCTGCTCAACGTCGCCCTTACGAACCTTAAAAACGTCGCATATATTGCTGCCGTCCACGCACCCTACACTGCCGTACTTCTTATAGGACTGCCAACTGTCGTGTACAACAGGAGAATCTGCCTTGACTGCGTCCATTACATTTTCGATTACAGGCAATTCTTCATACTCTGCGGTGATTAATTTTACAGCTTCTATCGCTTGCTCCATGGTGTCCGCAGCTACTGCGGCTACTGCTTCTCCGTAATAGCGAACTTTGTCGATGGCAAGGAACGGCTCATCCGCAATGACGGCCCCGTATAGAATTGGGCGATCTTTACCTGTAATAACAGCGCGTACCCCAGGTGCTTTTTTAGCTAAAGAAGTATCAATGCTCAATATGCGCGCATGAGGGTAAGGCGAACGATACACCGCTCCGTAGAGTTCCCCTGGTTGCCTAACATCCGCTCCATACTCAGCCATCCCAGTAACTTTGTCATAAGCATCTACTCGACTGACTGGTTTTCCAATATACCTGAATTCTTCCATGATTCCTGTACCTCCTGATGCTTTTCTTAGATTACTCCCAAATATAATTACGTTCAAGGAGGAAGTTTAAACAAAACAGCTTTCCATCCCTCGAACGTCTATTCTTTATGTCTTTATGTTGAAACAAATGAACGACTATATTCCTTATTTTAGCGGATCTAGATCTGGCGGAGATTTGATTATGACCGCTGTCATCGATTCATTTTCGTAAGGATTATAAGTAGCGTGCGGCACACCTGCCGGAATAAACGAGATACAGCCAGGATACAAATCGACCTTACCGCTCGCGGTTTCCGTTTCCCCTCGTCCAGACAGCACGAAGATGATCTCCTCTTGGTCAGGATGCACGTGCAGTGTATGCGTATGGCTAGGCAGATATTCTGTAATTTTAATAAGCACGTTATCTGAGCGCGCTTCACAAAACTTACCCACAAGCTCTTTAGTCTGCCCCCAGTCAACTTTAGTAAAAGGAATATTTTTAGTGTCAAACACTACTTTATCGCGCATTGATTATGCCTCCTTAATTAATATTTGTGTAGACGGATTTATTTTTATTTGAACTACGGATTATCAGCGTAACAGCCAGTAGAATTCCCGCTCCTATCAAACTGGAGAAAATTCCAGGAATTGCTAGGAAAACAGTAGCTGCTAATATAACCAGGCGCTCTGGGATATTGAGATTTTTGATGTACCAGCCTTGTACCGCTGCCGCTAGTGCGATTGTAGCAAATGCCCAGCTGATAATGATTTCAACAACAGGAAAAACATCAAATCCCACCAATGTGATTTGTGGCGCATAGACAAAGGCAAATGCCATTAAATAGAGGTAGATCGACAAGACAAATGCTTTCATGCCAGTTCTCATTGGATCTCCTCCTGCAACGCCAGCTCCGGCAAAGGCAGCCACACAAACAGGCGGCGTAACATTAGACGCCATAGAAAGCCAAAATACAAGCAAATGTGCATATACCGGCTCTATACCAAGACGAATTAACGCAGGGGCCGCCAGTATAGCCAATATGATGTATGCGGCTGTGGTTGGCAAACCTAAACCCACGATAAGCGAGATGAAGATGACCAGTATCAGACTGGTAAATAAATGCCCCTGTGAAAGCGATAGGATTGCCGCAGAAAATTGGATTCCCATTCCTGACAGGCTGATTGATCCCATGATAATACCGATCGTTCCAGCTGTGGCCCCTACAATAAGAGAATCGCGGCCTGCTATTGCACATGTTTCAAAAAATTTTTTGGGAGTGAAACGAGTTTCTTTACGAACCATACCACATGCAATGATGATTATAGTGGCCCAGAATGCCATTAATGGAATGGAGTACCCCACAGCGATCAACACGGTACAACCGACCAGCACAAATATAAAGTACCATCCTTTTTTAAGCACATCGGACAATTTGAGCTGCTCTTCGGGTTTAAGTCCGCTCAAACCGATACGTTTAGCATGAAAATAAGTTTGCGCTACTAATGACATATAGAAGAACAGCGCCGGAACGAGAGCCATAACGAGAATAGTCGAATATGGAACTTCGGTTAGCGTTGCCAATATAAAGGCTCCTGCTCCCATAACGGGGGGTAGGAACTGTGCTCCGGTAGCGGCAGAGGCCATAACTGCACCTGCGTAATTGCTGTCGTAGCCAGCTTTTTTCATCATGGGAACACAGAATGGCCCCACTGCCATTACGACAGCTATGGGACTACCTGAAACAGTACCAAATAGACCAGTGGTTCCAATAGACATGAGAGCAGAGCCTCCGGCGATTCTGCCAGCCAAGGCCTTGGATATATCTACAAAAAATTCAGCTCCTCCAGATTTTTGCAGGAACGCTCCGAATACCATAAACGGCATGATAAAGGTCGCGAAAGTAGCCGTTATACTGCCGTAAATGCCTCCTGTACCACATGCTAAAAATTCAATTATTCTTACGACGGAAAAACCCCTGTGTGCAAAAATGTCAGGTAAGTGAGGGCCAAAATATAAGGTAAGTAAAAATACTATTCCTAATCCTGCCAGTATATTGCCAAGCGCTCGCCGGGCAATCTCAAGTGATGCGACTATAACAATTGCTCCACAAATCAAATCCAGCTGAGTTGGGTTTCCAACGCGTGTAGCGGCGTAAGTGGCAAAGGTAAAAAGCCAATAAATGACAGCTGAACAAGTAATGACAGCCAAGCAGCAATCAACGATCAACGCTGGTTTATTCGTAGTTAGTTTTTTTGACGGCGCGTAAATTAAAAAAGACAACGCAAAAGTAAAGAATAAGAAAAAAGCAAGGTTTGCTTCAGTCGGTCTCCAGCGAAGGCCAAATCCAGAAATATAAAAAAAAGTCAATCCGAACATGGCCGCAAGAACAAATACAACTTTTCCCAAATTTCCTTCGAGTGAACGCTTCATTGGCAGTTTGCCTTTCTTTACGTTAAGTTACTGAAATTAAATGAGAGTGTTGATCAATTAAAACCTTCTGGCCACTCAATCAACACTCTCAAGGAGGTCTCCAAGAATGCGATTTTCAATATGAAATTATTGCCTCCAATAAGCAAGTGCGCCAGGGTGGAAAACTAATCCTAGTATATTCTCGTCCTCTTCTGAATAAGAAAGAGTCGCCCATTGCCTATGGACTGTGGATAAATGTGCAAGTCCGTATTCGCTGGCAGCAAGTCTAAGGCTTTCATATACAACTTGGTCTGGAACATCTCTGTGTGCAATCCAATATACGCTGAAAGTAAACACCGGCACTGCTTCGGGTTGCCCTTGATAGGTGTGGGCTGGAAGTTCACCAGGGGCAAAATATGGATTTAGTTCCACCATTATTCTAAGTTCTTCTTCTGAAAACGGAATTATATGGATATCTCTGGTAGCTGCAAGCTCTACTATACCTGCAGCAGGCGCGCCGCCTTGTCCGAGCGCCGCTATATGCCCATCTTGCAGAGCGCGCGCGGCATCTGAGAACATCATTTCTACTTCGTTAACATTAATACCTAACGCTCTGAGAGTACGACGCGAGTTATCGCTCGTACCGGAACCAGCTGCCCCCAAAGACACTGTACGCCCTTCCATATCGGATAATGACGTGATACCAAAACCTTGCAAGGTAACAAATTTATGAGGGCTAATAAAAATTCTTGCAACAACCCTAATGTTGTCATTCGGCGGTTCTCCTTCAAAAAGGCCGGTTCCACTCATAGCCTCATATATATGAGATGAGTAAGCTATACCGAAATCGACCTCACCTCTGGCGAGGCGGCGAGTATTCTCAACCGATCCGCCGCTGGCTTCGATAGAGAATCGCGCTCCTTCAAAATATTCATTGAACAGGCTGATGGCTCCACCCACCATAGTGTACCAAGTCCCTCCAGCGCTGGAACTTATAAACGAATAAAATTGGGTTCTTCCATCTCCGAGCCTGATTCTCTCAGGAGCAGCAGTAGCTTGGGCATAAGCTACAAAGGAAAATACCATAAAAAAAATTACCCCTATAAATAAAACATGCTTTTTCATTATTTTCCTCCTCAAATTTATGTACACGAAAAAAATGAAGCAGAATGAAAATCAGGATAATGAAATCTACACTTAATTGCTCATAAATCTACGAACAGGCGCTGGAGATTTTAGTTTCATACCTCCTTTTACATTCCAATTCCAACACACTCTCAAGCAGTGAGAATTATTCAGAATCACCTTTTGAGCCTGGAAGAAAAAAACGTATACAGATAGCCCTATAAATTATAATCAGGCAAACAATAATTCCGAAGTTCAACAGAAGAAAACGATTTAAAGTGATTTGATGCATTCTGATTTTTCCCAAGTACATAATTGAACCAATAATCAAGATTAATAACACCCAATCAACTATCGCCCGCAAGCTTTCGGCCTTCAAATGTTTTCTCTCCTTTTAGCAATAATTAGCGTCTTATCAATACAAACTGAGATTTAATATTTATGTTCTGCAAAAAAACGCTTACTGCGGCTAGCGTAAGCCCAATGATAGTAGCGGGCATTGATTCTGGAATTATGATTAAGATTGGAATAGTAATCATTATTGCCCGTTCAATCAACGAAACTCGCTTGAGCAGAAAACCGTTAACTGCCGCAGACAGGAAAAACACAGCTAAAAGCGCCCTGAACGTGGCAATGAGGATATCTCCGGCGCTGCCTATCATGAGTAAACCTGTATGATAGACAAAAATAAAAGGTATTACGTAGGTTGAAATCCCGACAAAAAACGCTTTAAGAGCAGATTTCATAGGAGACGATTCCGCTATCGCAGCAGCAGCAAATGTAGCCACGCAAACTGGAGGTGTGAAATTGGAGACTACTGCGAAGTAGAAGGCAAAGAAATGTGCTGCCACAGGATTTATTCCCAGTTCAATCAGTGCGGGGATAACTGTGGTCACAAGAATGAGATACACGCCCACTGAAGGCATTCCGCACCCCAGAATCAAGGAGATAATGGCTGTGTAGATCAATGTGATGAATGGGTCACCGCCAGCCGCGTTGATTACGATCCAGGACAATCTGGCCCCAATGCCGGATGAAAACATACTGCCAATGATAATACCAGCGGTAGCACAGGCCATTCCCACGGTAAGAGCTGTTTTTGCCACTTTTTCGAACCCCACTATCATCTTACGTGGTGTGATCCAAGTGTCACGCCGGATAAAACTCAAGGCGAACAACATCACAGTACCCCAAAAAGCTGCCATGGTAGCCGTATAACCTTGCATCAAAAACATGACCAGCACCAGCAGCGAAAAAAATAGATGCCAGCTTTCTTTCAACGCTTTCCAGAAAGAGGGGAGATTGTCTTTTTCAACCGGAGGAGCAATGTTTTTGCGTTTTCCACTGAAATGAACCGTCGCCAATAGAGCGAAATAATACACAAACGCTGGGATCCATGCATGCTGAACAATAGTCATATAAGGAACCCTCAAAAATTGCGCCATAAGAAAAGCCACCGCTCCCATAATAGGCGGTATGTAGTTGCCGCCTGTAGAACCTACGGCTTCTATAGCTGCGGATTCCTCTGCGGAATACCCTACGGATTTCATCAATGGGATGGTAAAAACTCCTGTAGAAGCTACATTGGCTACCGAGCTGCCGGAAATACTACCGAAAAGAGCACTGGCAATCACAGATGTTTTAGCCGGACCAGCTGTGAGCCTACCGCCGACCGAATAGGCCATATTAATAAAATATCGCCCAGCGCCAGTTTGCTCTAGGAGTGCTCCGAAAACTAGAAACAGGATGATAAAAGTCGCCATAGATTGAATTGGATCGGAAAGAATACCTTGATCGCTTACCATCACGTCCACCAATCGTGGCCATCTTGTTGGCGCTGCTCTCAATAACCCGGGAAAGTAATTGGCAAAGCTTGTGTGCAAAATGAAAAGTAGAGCGATGACGGTCATAATTGCTCCCACCGCTCTGCGAGTGGCTTCCAGTACAAGTAATATCGTAATGGTGCCTGCAATTGTATCATTCAAGTTTGGTCGGAAAAAACGTGCTTGCCAGCCATGAAGATCACCCAAAAAATAAACTCCTACACCAAGGGTGCAAAGAGCCAGAAACAAGTCAACGAAGAAATAAATATTAAACTTATCATTCCAATTTTTTCTCTTCGTAGGAAACAGGAAAAAGACATGGAGCAACACAAAAAGCAAAAATATAAGCCGATGTGCAATGCCTGCGGGAGTTCCATAATAAGCTGTCATCAAAAAATATAGCGCCATCATAGTAGACATGGCGGATAGGAATAGCGCTAGAACAGCTTGTGGATCAATTTTTTTAGATGAAACGAAATACTCAAAGTAACTGTTTGTTTTTTGTACTTCTTCTTTTACTTCACTCATACGAGCATCTCCTCTGTCGCTGCAGACTTTAAAGCTATATGTCTGCAGCGAATATTGGAAAAACTCAGCGCGGTATTTTTACGCTGGCAGAACAAAACCATTCAAGCAGGTACTAGCAATTTTTACTTGATTAAGGCAAAAGAGCCAATTTTATTGGATAAGGCCTATTTCCCTATAAAACCTTAAAGCGCCGGGGTGTATAGGGAAATTTTCATCTCTACCGGCCAGCGGGTTAGTTAAGATCACATTATCATCGGAACTAACAAATCTGTTGAGCCTTTCATGTGCTTCGTGAACGACTTGAGTGATCTGAAACACTAAATCTTCACATAAATCTTTGTGGGCACCCAAAGCCGTGATGATAGCTACCGTGTATACCGGCTCAGTTTGATATGCATCAAAGGTTCCAGGTTCAATTCTGATGGCTTCTAAACCGGGAACCATTTCTTGCATAGATGGAATCGCGGCAGGCTCTAGAGAAATCAATCTGATACCAGGAGTGATGCTCAAGCTCTGAAGGTCGGCATGATCTAACGGCAGCAAAGCTGAGGCAGCGTCAAGATTACGGTCACGAAGCATATTAAAACGCTCAGTTTCGCCAATCAGGTGAACCATCCCGCCATTCGGAATAATCATGTCTATATCAATGCCATGAGCTACCAGAGAAGCCTCGCCGACCACCAAACCAGCTTGGCCTGGGCGGCCAGGGGAAATGCGCTTGTCTTTGAGATCTCTTATAGATGTAATATCTGTATTGTCGCGCAAGGTTACCCATACCAGAGGCATAGAATAAAGAGAAATAATGTGACGAAGATTCGAGTGAGCCTCAGCATAGTCGCCTATGCCTTGATAGGCTTCAAATGCAACACCTGTAAAAAGCAAACCCAGCAGAGCATCCATATTTTGAATAGTGGTAGGATTTGCGGTACCGCCTCCGGGAGCTCCGCTGAAAATATGGCCAGGAATGTTTTCTTGAAGAAGCATTGCGATGTCAGCAGCGACCACATGCCAACTTCCACCCATTGAACCACCAATTACCTCCAAAAATTCGGGAGCAAGACCGGCAGATGTGTAGTTATCTGAAGCAACGACGGGAGCTGCAAAGAAAAATGCCAAAATAAAAATTGCCCCTACAAGTTTATAAACGCTCTTTTTCATCTCTATTTTCCTCCTTAATTTTGCGTGGCGCTAATAAAGAGAATCTGAAGTTAAAGCTTGTGGAACTAAATTTCACGCATAGTGGCTCACAAACACAATATTTAAGTTGAGTTCCTTTTTTTCTCAAGCACTCAATCCAGCTTGATAACCCTCGGAGAACGCATCATGAATTTTTCTGGCTTTAATGCAGTCACCTGCGTAATACACATCTACTTGTTTTTCTCCTATGGTCACTTTACTGGGTTTATCATTGAGGTTGATACCTTCCAATTGACAATAAGGCTTGGAGCCTATCGCCATAATTACCTGATCAAACTGACGCGAAACAGTTTGATCGGACGATTTTAGCTCTGCGGTCGTATTTTTGAGCGAGACTACAGTCGTTGACGTCAAAGCCTCGACTCCAAATTTACGGAATTTCAGATTTAAAAAATTACGCTCTTCTACACTGGTGTCGCCAGCTATATTTGACAGCATCTCAACCAGCGTCACTTTTGAGCCATTTTGAGCCAGGTGATCTGCAACCTCGCACCCTACAAGTCCGCCGCCAATTACCAGCACCGACTCTCCTGGATAAGTGCTACCTCGCATCAGGATATCGTGAGCTGTTATGTAATTTGCATTTTCAATAAGCGCCGCCGGCAGTAGTGGAATAGAACCTGTGGCAATAACTAAAACATCAGGAGCCAATTTGCTGAGTAATTCCACATCAGCATTTACGTTAAGGCGAACGTCGATACCAACCTTCTGTGTCATTCTGGCCATGTAGTCGGTAATTTTCCCTATTTCACCGCGGTCGGGCGGTGCTTGCGCCATCCAGAGCTGTCCACCTAAACGACCGCTTTTCTCGATTAGCGTTACCTGATGTCCGCGCTCACAAGCTGTAAGCGCAGCTTGCATACCGCTGATTCCTCCCCCGATGACTACGACTTTCTTTTTTTGCTCGGTTGGTCTGAGTCGATTGAGGTATTCAAAGCCGGCTTCGGGGTTACAAGCGCATTCAGGCTGCTGCCCCGATAAAATTTTGTTATAACATCCCTCGTTGCAGGAAATACACGGACGGATATCTTTAATGCGCCCGTCTTTGATTTTGTTAGGTAATTCTGGATCGGTAATCAACGCTCTTGTAATAGAGATGAAGTCAGCTTTTCCATCTGCTAAAGCCGCTTCTGCCACATCTGGGTCGCTCAAACGCCCAAGCGCGATTACAGGAATGGAGATTTTTTGCTTGACTTGCTCGGCTAAATAAACAAGGCATCCTGGCTCGGTCGCCATTGGCATGGTACGCATGTATGTCACAGGTTGCTCGTATACAACTAAATTGTTGTTACCCGGTGCGCCAGCAGAGACTAATATAGCCGCAACGCCCGCTTGTTCTAGGAATTTTACTATTACAGCGGTATCTTCCATTTTTAAGCCGTCTTGCGCGAATTCATCGGCGCTTATCTTGATTGTAATGGGGAAGTCATCACCAACTTGTTGTTTAATAGCTTTGATTACCTCCACCACAAAACGACAACGTTGCGGCAACGTGCCATTCCAATCATCAGTCCGTTTGTTGGCTGCCGTAGACATAAATGCCGCAGGCAGATAACCATGAGCCGAGTGGATATCAATGGAGTCAAAACCTGCTTGTTTTGCTCGCCATGCTGCTTTTGCGAATTGTTCAATAGCTTGGCGAATATCCTCTTCGGTCATTTCCACGGGCATGTCGGCTCCCGTCACGAATGGAATGGCCGATGGAGCCATAGGAGCCACGCCAGTCATGGCTTTTTTGGCCCGTCGGCCACAATGCTGTATCTGAATTGAAGCTATAGCTCCCGACGCTTTTATCGCATCCGCCAAGCGAGTGAGGCCTGGGATCATGTCATCTCCGGCTATACTGATTTGCCCGGCGTAACCTTTAGAATTTGCTGAGATATAAGAACCTTCTACGATAACCATTCCAATACCGCCAGCTGCTTTGCATCTATAAAATTCTATTAGGCGGTCTGTTATTTTGCCATCGGGCTCGGCATAGCACATGGTGCACGGTCCGGCAATCATACGATTTTTTAAAACCAAATTCCCAATTTTGCCGGAAGAAAACAAATTTGTATATTTCATCGCAGCCTCTTTCGTTGTCTTTTTTCGTTAGATTGAGTAGATATCTCTTACTGCAGCAAGTAATTTATTAAACAAGCAGATTGCCTTTATCAAGCACTGGTTTGCCATCAAAATATATGGTTACGTCCTTGAACATGGCGTCGATATGGCAAGGCGCTTTTATCTTGCCGCCGATGGCGTAGTTGCTTCCTATTCCGCAATGGGCGCACCCCAGCTTGCCCAAGTCTTCCAGGTTCGTAGCATACATTCTTGCGCATGGGTTTAAGCCAATGGCAAACTCAGCCAGGTTAAACGCGGTGGAATCTTTAAATCCTTCTAATATGCTTCTCAAGTCGTCCGCGCCAGGGCCGCCTTCGATGCCGCAAACGAGTCCGTCTTTTACGCGAAGCTTAATTGGGGCCGTCCTAGTCACTCCAACGCTCATTACGCGAACGTCCGCTACGATGACGCCTTCCGCGCTGCCTTCAACGGGCGAAATATTCACTTCGCTGTTCGGAAATGCGGCAAATTCACCCTTGTTGCGGAACAGCCCCGTTTCATATTGCACTGGGCGGCCTTTTATAATGCCTTTTATGTCGGTGCCGGCAGGAGTTGTCAGACGCATCTCTGTCGAGCGATCCATGATAGCGCCGAGCTTGCGTCCTAAGCGATCGCATTCTTCGTAATCAGCTAAAATTGCGCCCGTGCAGAGAGCATCTTCAGTAATGTCGCACATCGTTGCGCCACGCGCACCATTTTTTATTGCCTTAATACGCGCGTCTGTATGCGTCTGCGAATAGGATGTAGGCAGAAAGAACACATCAGCTGCGCCGCATGCTTCCACTACGGGGTCAGGAACCTGAGCGCCGTGAGCTCCGGGAGGTAAAATTGTTACGATAACAGGAATACCGCCAGCAACCATCGCTGCGGCTGCAAGGGCTTCAGCTATTCTATATTTGTTGGTATCTGTTGAAATAACGACAGTTTCACCTGGTTTGACTGCGGCGCCCTGCTCAATTGCCTTTGTTGCGCCGCGCATCATTTCGATAAAGCTCGACGTAGCTGGAATATAATGGGGATATGTGATTGGCCAACCTGACATGTTAAAGTTTCCTCCTCAAAATTAAAAAATATTTTTGTGATATTGCACTCGCCGACACTAGCCAAGCCGACGAATCCTCATTTCAGCAGTTTATCACTAAAGGGTGACGTTTTGGTATATTTTGCCGAAAATTGGATTATCGTATATACTAGCATATGTGAGAATACTTGAATACCTTTATAGATTTCTTGATTTTAAATCTTAAATTATGGAGGAACACAGGTTGAGTAAGATAATATTCCACCCTGATAAATGCACTGGTTGCAGTATGTGCGGTCTTGCCTGCTCGCAGGAAAAAATCGGCGCATATTCAACCAGAGGCGGTTTTATACATATCACTAATCTGCCGGAATCATTTACATACAAGCTTGACGCGTGCTTTTTATGCAAAGAATACTCGTGCGTCAATATCTGCCCGAAGAAGGCACTAACCATAGAAGAAGGACATGTTGTGCTTGACGAGAGTCTTTGTGTTAAATGTAAGCTTTGCGTGAAAAAATGTGCGCATGGGATGGCTATCTTAAAAAACGGGCTGCCAAAAATGTGCGATGCTTGTGGAATTTGTATAAAAATATGCCCAAGAGACGCCTTGGAACTCGCTTAAGTAATAAGAATTCATCACCAGCGAGAAAGAAAGGGAGTAGTCGATCATAATGTATGGCTATAAGAACTGCATATTGGAAATAGATCTGTCAAGCAAGACTACGAAAAAATACGAAATTGGAGAGAATATCCTTCGCAAATATTTGGGCGGCCTCGGACTTGCGGCGTATCTCATAACTGAGCGTGTTGACCCTCAATCTTCTCCTTATGATGCTTGCAATCCAATCGTTATTGCTACTGGCCCCCTTACAGGAACCTGTGTCACAGCTGGGTCGAGAATGCTAATTGCAGGTAAATCTCCAGCGACCAATGGCTTTTTCTACAGCTTAAGCGGCGGACGTATTGGCGTTGAGCTTAAGCAATGCGGATATGATGCCGTTATTCTGACAGGGAAAGCTGATGAACGTGTTTGGCTGGATATAGAAGATTCTGAGATACGTTTTATGTCTGCGGATAAACTCTGGGGCATGGATGCCATGAAAACGCAGACCGCGCTTTTGTCGGATAAAAAAGGAGCCAGCACTTTAGCCATTGGCCAAGGCGGTGAAAATAATGTGCTTTATTCAGCCATACTAACAGGAACGAGATGTTTAGGCAGGGGCGGGCTTGCCGCTGTCCTCGGAAACAAAAACGTCAAGGCGATTCGAGCATTAGGTAATGGAACAATTGATGTTCCCGACGCAAAAATCCTTTCCGGCTGGACTATGGAAGTGAACAAAGCGTTAAAAGAACATCCGGCGCTTGGTGGTACTATGCCTACCTATGGCACGCCCGCAACGCTTCTTGGGGTTAATACATTGGGGGCTTTGGGCACGCGCAATATGCAAATCGACTGGTTTGAGAACGGGGAGAAAATTTCAGGGCCTAAACTCCGAGAAGAGCATTATGTGCGTAATACGGCTTGCTACGCTTGCCCCATTTCCTGCTCTCGCGTAAGCATTGCCACTCGTAAAGAAATTGCTGGAATTGAAGCTGAAGGGCCGGATTTTGAAACGCTGTACTCTTTCGGATCAATGCTGGGCATAGATGATCTTTCCACAATTATTGTGGCAGATACCCTTTGCGACGAGTATGGACTGGACACAATTTCGACTGGCGTCACAATTGGATTTGCTATGGAGTGTGCCGAAAAAGGATACATACCTGCCGATTACCCTGAAGATGGTGTTAGATTGGTTTTTGGCGATTACGATTCTACGCTCAAACTTATACCTCTCATTGCGGAAAGAAAGGGCATCGGCGATTTACTGGCGAATGGTTGTGACGCAATGGCGGCAAAGATCGGCAATGGTTCTGAGAAATTTGCTCCCACCGCTCGAGGTGTAGAATTTGCCGGACATTCTCCCAGAGGCATATTCATGATGGGACTTGGTTATGCGACTTCACCGCGTGGCGGAAGTCATTTGGATTCGAGACCGACAATGGAATACAAAGGCCTAGTCGCATCATACGACACAACTGATAAAGGCAAAATAGTTGCTATGACCCAAGAAATGACGGCTGTGGGCGATTGCATGATACTCTGCCGCTTTACGGAGCACTTATTCGGGCACACGTTGCGTTTTAACCCTGAAAGTGGAAAAGAAGACTGGTATACGAAGTGCGTTAATCTCGTGACTGGGTGGGATATGACACTTGACGAATTAGAGCAGGTCGGCGAGAGAGTAAGGTGCCTCGTGCGCATGTTTAACCTGGAGTCTGGTTTTAAGAATAAGAAAGATACCCTCCCTTACCGTGTATTACACGAAAAATCTTCCGTTGGGCCAAGCGAAGGAAAGGGTATGACCGCTGAGGATTTAGATGTCATGCTCAAAGAATACTATAAGTACGTGGGCTGGGATGAGAACGGCGTGCCAACGCCGGAGACAATAGCGCGTTTAGGGCTTACTCCCCTTAAAACCATTAATCGATCATAATTAAAAGAGGTGATAATGAGCAGCTTTCAGCTTACGAAAAAAACCTGAAGATATTGTCGTATGGATTATGGTTGTATTTCCAAAGTTCACAAAATCTGAAACATGAAAACTGGAGGAAAGAATAATGAAAACTCGTATCACCATGATTACCGCGCTCGTTCTTATAGTAGCACTGCTTGCGGTTAGCGTCAGCTTCGCCTCGCAGCCGAGATTGTTTGTATCTTTTCCGGGCGGCCCCGGAGTCGGAAGCACTCTTATGGATACTGCCGCAGCTACTGTCGGTTTCTTGAACCTGGCGTTTGCAGATCGCATCAATTTCACGCCAGAGGCAAGCGCTGGCGGGCCAGACAATATCACCCGTGTAAGTTTGGGTGAAGTCGAGATGGCCAGTGCAATGAGCGCCGATATTCATGAGGCATTCAGGGGAATCGGTTTCTTTGAAGGAAACCCCTTGCCTAATATACGTGGAGTTGGTTTTTTTACACGCGCTATAACTCATGCCGTAACGCTTAGAGGCTCAGGCATCACCTCAGTTGAAGATTTTGCAGGCAGAAGAATAGGTGTGGGCGGACATGGCTCCGGTGCGGCTACGCTTCATGAGCGTCTGTTTACATCGCTCGGCATGTGGGATCAAATTAACCCTCAGTTCCTCAGCGGCGCTGACCAGGCAGCTGCTATCAGGGACGGCCATATCGACGTGCTGATGTGGAGCATGGGTGTCCCTGGTGCGCTTGTCATGGACATCGCTGCCTCCAGAGACATTGAATTAATTGACGTCGTAACCCCAGCCAAAGCGGCAGGATTCTTTGATGATTTCCCTGCCTTGCAAACTTTTACCATATCATCTGGCTCCTATCGCGATGTTGGTTACGATGTTCCGGCGATTGCAAATATGGTTTTCTGGATTGCCAACAAAGATTTCTGCCCCGACCTTCTTTATGAGCTCATGGAAGCGGTCTATTCAGAAGAAGGTCTTGAGCATCTGCAAAACACCTTTGCCCCTTTAAGAGATATGAGAGAAGCGGATGGTACACAAGGCTTTACAATCCCCCTTCACGTTGGAGCGGAGAGGTTTTGGAGAAATAGAGGTATCGAAATTCGCGAGGAGATAAGGGCAATCGACTAATATTTGCAGTCTAGCTACTGACGACTGAAATTACATTGGCTTTACCAGTTGGCTTCTTCTTATTATTTTAATTTTATTGACCCACCACAGAAATATTACGCGAGTGGTGGGTCAATACTTGAGAAAAACCGTCTGGTGGCATATTTAAGGCTTGGAGGCTGAACTTCATATGGAAACACTGAGAAAAATAGGCGACTGGCTCTTGAGCCTGCTTTCAAATAAAAGCAGAAAATTAACTGGAAACTACCTCCTCTTCGCCCAAGTCGTAGCGTTCGTAACAACCGCGTTTTATTTATATACTGGAATTTTCGGTGTCATTTCGCCTGAATTACACAGAGGTTTAGTATTGTGTACTACTACGATACTTATTCTTGCGTTTTTCCCAGCGCATAAAAACTCTCCTATTGATCGATTCTCTCTCTGGGATATTTTCCTTATGCTGCTGACCGTTGCCAGCGTTGTCTATTTCATTTGGAATTTCGCCGAATTCGTCCTGCGCTTCGGCCGTTTCACAACGCTAGACCTCGTGTTTGCCTGGGCCCTGATTATCATTTCAATAGAAGTGGCTCGGAGAGGCACGGGGATAGCTGTACCTCTTCTTTGTATAGTTGCGATACTTTACGCTACCCCCTGGGTAGGCCCTCACATGCCTGGGCTGTTGGCGCATAGAGGTTTTACGTTTACAAGAATTGCAGTTTACGGGTATACAACTTTTGATGGTGTTTTTGGTTCTGTAACCAGTACTATTGCAACTTTTGTTATACCGTTTGTTCTCTTTGGCTCCTTTATGGCGAAAACCGGCGTAGGGCAATTTTTTGTAGACCTTCCTTATGCCGTCTTCAGCGGAATGAAAGGCGGAGTTGCAATTGTTGCCGTTGTAGCGGCAATGCTGATGGGAATGTTGTCGGCCAGCCCAACCGCGAATGTTCTTTCAGTCGGTGTATTTGTGTTGCCTCTCATGGTAAAGGCAGGTTATGGTCGTGAAACATCAGGTGGAATAGTGGCCGCTGCCGCGTGTGGAGCGATGTTTACTCCGCCGGTAATGGGCGCGGTCGTGTTTTTTATGGTGGAATTTACGGGTATTCCCTATATTGAAATCATAACATTTGCGATTGTTCCGTCTATGCTATATTACATCGGAGTGCTTGCACAAGCCAAATTGAACGCGCAGAAGATCGGAATGCAAGTGACACCGTTTGAGGATCGGCCCGATTGGAAAAAAGTGCTAAAGGAAGGCTGGTACCTTTCTTTGCCTATTTTTGTGTTAGTTTACGTACTAGCCTTGGGCTACACTCCAACTCGCAGCGCTCTTGCCGCGACCCTCGCTTGTATTGTCGTAAGTATGTTCAACAAGAAAAATCGCATGACTCCTCAAAAATTCATTGATGCTATGATCCGAACTACCTTTGACCTGATGGTTATTGCCTGCATAGCCGGTGCCGCTGGAATGATTGTAGGAATGATCAACCTCACCGGACTCGGGAGTAAATTCGCCGCTATTCTCGTTCAATTCTCAGGCGGGCAATTGCTTCCCACCGTCATCATTACCGCGATAGCAGCCACGATTCTGGGATTAGGTACGCCGATAACGGCTGTTTACATTATTCTCGCGACGCTGCTTCCTCCAGCGCTGATTCATGTTGGTGTAACTCCTGCTGCAGCCCATTTAATGCTTATTTGGTTTGCCCAGCTTTCGGGAATTACTCCGCCGGTTTCCATTGTAGCCTTTGCTGCAGCCGCCATAAACGACTCGGATCCGCTCAAGACTGGATTAGCCGGTATACGATATGGGGTAATGCTTATCTTTATTCCGTTTATGTTCGTATACACAAGAATATTGGAAGTAGGAACAATTGGTTGGGCGATCGATTCAGTCGCTGCGGTTATTGCAGTTCTATTCTTCTCTGGTTTTATGCAAGGTTATTGGAGTAGAAAAAATCATGTCATCGAAAGCATGATTTTTGGCGTGAGCGCCTTTGCTCTTTTTGCGCCAGGCATCATCTACAACATACTTGGCCTCGCAGGTGGGCTTTCTGTTTGGGCATGGCAGAGGTATACCATAAAGAAGCAAGGTTTGACAATTGCTTGATTTTTAAACTCCAACAAACTGGACGGTCATTAACTTTCTGTTGATGGCCGTTTAGTTTAATTTGATTCACTATGAGAGGTTGTGAATTAATCCATGCTCAATTTAAAACTAGAGATGTTCGGCCCCAGGGAAGATAGCCCAGATAATATGGCTACCTGGTCAAGAGAAATTACGATGGAAGAAGGAAGTAGCGTCCTGGATGTTGTAAAAAATATCACGGTTTATGAGAACAATGTAAACTTGCGTTTTATTATTGACCGTATAGTGAACCATAAGGATTTAACGGCAGGTGTGTTTGTGTTTAATGGAAAGCGAGTCATCAACTATGAAGAGCTTTGTAGCACAAT
>Ga0131853_10009754_pt1 | contig 17564 bp, 8 predicted proteins | sample TergutLab28metaG_FD_92764 | JGI IMG/M metagenome (GOLD analysis project Ga0131853, IMG submission 92764) | Labiotermes labralis P1 segment gut microbial communities from Petit-Saut dam, French Guiana - Lab288 P1 (version 2) (version 2) | ecosystem: Host-associated > Arthropoda: Insects >... | reverse complement strand
TTACCGTCACAAAACCCATACACATAAATCATATCTGCATACTCTTCAAATGAAAATGTAAATGGCATCGTGAACGTAACAGACGCACCGAGATGAGAACTGTTCTGAACACCAGTAGCCGGCCATACTAACCCACCCCGCCTTTCCCCGCTCGCCTTAGGTATCACCCAAGTATAGAGATAACGGGAACGCCTTGTCTGTAGCTGGCTAAAAATAGCGACCCGCCAGCTGACAGACGCGGTTCACACGAGGGCGTGTACGGGAATTAAAAATGGGTCATAACTCCTTAACCGTCCAAAATCGGACACATGTACATATGAACTTTTTTGGTCACAAAGACCTAGGAAATCACCTCCTGCAGTTATGCCCTAAAGTCGTGAAACACCCTGTATTACTACTCGTGAAAATAGCCACGTGGCGTTCAGTACACCAATTAAATTCGTGGACCATCTCTACATTACAAAACAAGTCGGATGTAAGGTGTAAGCGTTAAGCTACTGTCAAAAAAAAGGAAACGGAATCTCCCCGCCGTATCTCACTTAGTTTCCAAAACCCTCAGACCGGCATCTCTGTATTCACGTATACGGAACTGATCCACCTCTATCAGCTGCAAATCTCTTACTGACTTTTGTCTAAATAAAAACAGTACATACTTTGATGCCAAAATATAAATTGACTTCAGAGAAACCAATTCGCCGAATTAAGTATATTCTGCAGTTCATTTTTATAAGGCTGCAATTCAACAGTGAGCTTCCATTCGCAGCAATGGGATGTCAACCACTGTAGAACGTTGAATGTTGGCCTAATTCGAAAGTACTGCAAACTGACAGACAAATCTAGGAATTAAATATTTTTATGCTAGAGAAAGTCATTGATTTTATTACACAGCGGGCCACATCGTCCGCGCTACGTTATAGTATAGCCCCTGAATGCTAAAACGTCAAAATACAAATGTAATTATCCCTGTAATGGCTAGCTAATTATTAATTTTGACTTTTGTTTTGTATGGGTGTGGAACCTGGTCGCTCACATTGAGGGAGGAAAGCTGTGAGTGTTTGAGAATAGGGTGTTGAGGAGAATATTTGTTCCTAAGTGGGACGAGGTAACAAGAGATTGGAGAACACTACATAATGAAGAGCTTAATGATCTGTATTACTCACCCAATATTTTTCGGGTGATAAAATCGATAAGATGTTGGGTGTGGGGGTTTGGACTGGTTCGAGCTGACACACGATAGGGACAGGTGACGGGAACCTGCGAATGTGGCAATGAACATTCGGGTTCCATAAAATGTGGGGAAATTCTTCACTAGCTGAAAACTGGTTATATTCTCAAAAACGAATGTGCCCCATCGAATAAGTAATTATGTAAGTATGGGCTGGTTGTTGCTTCTATCATAATGAACGAGAATGTGCACAATGGTGCACCAAGACACACACACACCACACACACTACACACACTCACCACACATACACACACATACACACACTACACACACACACACACTACACACACACACACACACCCCACACCCACCACTCCACATACACCACACACATCACACACACACCACACCACACAAACATACACACACCACACACACACATACACACAACACACACCAAACACACACACACACACACCATAAAAAAACACAACACCCACACCACACACACATACACACACACTCCACACACACACACCACACCCACTACACACACACACACACACAGCACACACACACTACACACACATACCACATGCACACACCACACACACACACACACAAACACCGCAAACACACAAACACCGCACACACACGCGCACACACACACTCACACACCACACACATACACAATATGCACACACTGCACACACACTCCACACACACACACGCACCCACACACAGCACACACACCCACCACACACACACACACACACACACATACACACACGATCCACACAACACAAAGATCACCCCTTTAAAGAAAAACATACAAAAAATTGACGTATGTTGGCAAGGAAATTTTACAATCTTTAGGTTCTTCTTTACAATATTGTGAATATGTTGTAGAATAGTAAAATATGTAACTAATTTAGTAGTATACCGTCAATACACTTTAAAATTTTTAGTTGACAATATTTCATCCTAACTATACACGCTCACATCAATTACAGAATTTGCTCTACTTGTATGCCTCTGCACATACCTCCCTGACGATGGCTTTGTAGACACCAAAGCATGCAGTAGGGACATGTGACAAATAATTATTTAATATCGAATGCGAAATTTCTCGGACCAAATAACTGTGCGGACAAATCTATTGCACAGGATATGGATGACGTAAAATATTCCTCTTTTTACTCCCAGAAGCGAAGATGTAAAAATGGCAAAAAAAAAATTCTGTTAACTTTACATTTTACATCTTCCGGTTACTTAACAGATTTTAAGGCTATATCATCATCATCATCATGTTCATGAAGGGTTAGGTATGTTTCTTGTTCCTTGATCCTCAATATGAATTTGATCCCTCCATGTCTTCCTCGGTCGTCCTATGTTTCTTCGTCCTTTCGATTGATATTTTAATGCTTGTTTGGTATTCTATTGAAGTCCATCCTCTGTACGTGTTGTAGCCACTTTTCCTGGTACATTTTATTTCCTTTACTATGTTCTGTGTTCCCGTTTTTCCCCCAGTAAACTGATTATTTTATCTAGTTTTGTTATTCCAAGTAAGTGTCTCAAAAATGTTAAAAATTTTAAAGATATATAAACCCGTTAACCGTCGAATGTTAGAAGCCAAACGATAATTAGTTAACTCTTTAAACGCCGAGTTAAATCCCATCTTCCATCTGCTGGCTTTATTTGGAGCTTACCCTATTCTCCGCGTTAGCAGTGTCAGGGTTAATCGCAGCGACCACAACGAGTAATTTGTTACCTACCACAAATCAACAGTAGACGTATTTAGTTACATAGAGTGAATGGTCAGATGTTCACCTGAATATCTGTGGCAAAATTATTATATACTTGTACCGTATAATTAGCAATGATAACCTAAACACACCGAGGACTGTGGGAACTGCCGTAAGGGAAAGGCGATTGTTTCGTTGAACGACGCTTTCAGACACTAAATTCATGCAGCGTAATTGTTACAAAAAATTTATATTAATATGCAGTATTGATATCATGATGCTGAAAGGGGAAAACCGAAGGACTGGGAGTAAACCCTGTCATATTAGCACTCTTTCCAGTACAAAACCTACACGAACTGGACTGGGATCAAACCCGAGCATCCGCGATGAAAGGCCGACGAATAACCAAATAAGCCATGAAACGACCTATGGTTTTCGGTCGTCAAGATTTGATATAGAGCTTCTTAGGGATTTTCTCCGGTCGCATTTCATTCTGATCGATGTATGAACGGTTAAAACGAATAAAAAGTACAGAAAAGGGTCTTGATATATTTCAGTTTCGCGATCACAGCTGGAATGCACAAATATCAAATAATTTCCCGGCAAAAATAATGAACCGCTGAAAATTAATAAAATATTCATTGACAAGTATATCGATATCTGGCCTCCGGACGAAAGAAGAGAAATGCACTATCTGGATAAAGAGACGTCGGGCTTGCAAGAAGTGTATGAAGGCCTTTGCCCAGAAAAGTCTGCGGTGAGAGATAACAGGCAATCAATAGCTTCGTGAGAGAGACCCTCAGGACATTCCTATGAATAAATCATACCGGCCCATTAAGAGAAGAGAAAAACTGTTACGATCGAAGGCTATCGCTCACGTCACTGGGTAAATTAATTACAATCCACATAGGTCACTCACATCTCTGTGTTAATTTATTAAAACAGACATCAGTCTATATCAAGTCACTGTGTAAATTTATTACAATCCACATAAGTTTTTAATTCACTGTGTTAATTTACGAACATGCACATCAGTCTCTCACGTCACTGTGTTAATATAAACCACATGTATCTCACGTAACAGTGTTAATTTATTACAATCCACATTAGTCCCTCACGTCACTGTGAAAATTTATTATAATCCATATGTCTCTCAGGTCACTGTGTTAGTTTATTACAATCCACATCAGTCTTTCGCGTCACTGTGTTAATTTATTACAATCCACATCAGTCTATCACGTGACTGTGTTAATTTATTATAATCCACATGAGTCTCACGTCACTGTGTTAATTTATTACAATACACATCAGTCTCTCACGTCACTGTGTTAATTTATTAAAATCCACATCAGACTATAACGTCAATGTGTTATTTAATTATAATCCACATGTCTCTCACGTCACTCTGTCAATTTATTACAATCCACATCAGTCTCGCATGCCATTGTGTCAGTTTATTACAATCCAAATCAGTCTCCCACGTCCCTGTGTTAAATTATTATCACCGACATAAGTCTCTCACGTCACTGTGTTAATTTATTACAATCCACATCAGCTTGTCAAGTCACTGTGTTAATTTAATATAATCCAAATGTCTCTCACGTAATGTGTTAATTTATTAAAAACCACATCAGTCTCTCAAGTCAATGTGCTAATTTATTATAAACCACATGTCTCTCACGTCACTGTGTTAATTTACTACAATCCACATCAATCTCTCACGTCAATATGTTAATTTTATACAATCCTCATAAGTCTCTTACGTCACTGTATAAATTATAACAATCCAAATGCGTCTATCACGTAACTGTGTAAAATTATTAAAATCCACAACGGTCTCTCACGACAACGTGTTAATTTATTACAATCCACATCTGTCTCTCACGTCACAGTGTTAAATTATTACAATTCACATCAGTCTTTCACGTCATTGTTTCAATTTATTTCAATCCACATCAGTCCGTCATATCACTCTAATAATTGATTAAAATACACATCCGTCTGTCACGTCACTGTGTTAATTTATTACAATCCACATCTGTCTTTTCCGTCTCCGTTTTAATTCATTAACACTAACATCAGTTTCTAAAGTTTATTTGTTAATTTATTTTAACCCAAATGCCTCCCACGTCACTGTATTAATTTATTAAAATCAACGTCATTCTCTCACGTAACTACGTTAATTCATTAAAATTCACATCAGTCTGACAAAACACTGTGTTAAATTATTAAAATCACCATCAGTTTCTCACGTCGCCGTGATAATTTATTACAATCCACATCAGTGTCTTACGTCTCTGTGTTAATTTATTACAATCCATATCAGTCTCTAACGTATCTGAGTTGATATATTACAATCCACATCATTCTCTCACATCACTGCGTTACTTCATTTTAATCCGCATGTCTTTCACGTCACTGTGTTAATTTATTACAATCCACATCTGTCTCTCACGTCAATGTGTTAATTTATTATAATCCACAAGTCTCTCACGTTACTGGTTTCATTTATTAAAATCTAGATCAGTCTCTCACGTCTCTGTGCATTTTATTACAATCCACATCAATCTCTCAAGTTACTGTGTTATTTTATTACAATTCACATCAGTCTCTCACGTCACAGAGTTAATTTATCACACTGCACATCAGTCTCTCACTTCGCTGTGCTAATTTGTTAAAATCGACATCAGTGTCTCACGTCATTACGTTAATATATTTCAATCCGCAACAGTCTCTCACGTCACTGTGTTACTTTTTTATAATCGACATATCACACACGTCACTGTGTTATTTTTTTTTACAATCCCCATCAGTCTCTCACGTCACTGTGTTAATTTAGTATAACCAAATATCTTTCACGTCGCCTTTTTAATTTATTAAAATCGACATCATTCTCTCACGTATTTCTGTTATTTTATTACAATCGACATCGGTGTCTCACGTCTCTGTGCTAATATATTACAATCCACATCCGTCTCTAACGGTACTTTGTTAGTTTATAACAATCCACATCAGTCCCTCACGTCACCGTGCAAATTTATTTAAATCCACTTCATTCTCTCACGTCTCTACAATAATTTATTATAATCCACATCAGACTCTCAAGTCTCAGTGTTATTGTATTAAAATCCCCATCAGTCTCCCACTTCACTGTGTTAATTTATTATAATGCACATATTTCTCACGACACTGTGTGAATTTTCAAATATCCGTATCAGTCTCTCAAGTGTCTGTGTTAATTTATTAAAATCCACAACAGTCTCTGAAGTCACTGTGTTATTTTATTATATTCCACATATCTCTCACGTCACTGGGTTTACTTATTAAAATACACTTCAGTTTCTCACGTCACTGTGTTAATTTATTGTAATCCACATCAGTCTCACACGCTACTGTGTTAGTTTATTACAATTCACATCAGTCTCTCACGCACTGTGTTAATTTATTACAATCCACTTCCGACTCTACACGTCAATGTGTTAATTTATTTCAATGCACACGTCTCTCAGGTCACTGTGTTAATTTATTACAATCCACATCATTCTCTCACGTTAAAGTGTTAATTTATTAAAATCCACGTATCTCTAAAGCCACGGTGTTAATTTATTACAATCCAAATCAGTCTCTCACTTTCCTGTGTTACTTATATCAGTCTCTCACGTCACTGTCTTACTTCATTTTAATCCACACGTCTATCACGTCAGTGTATTAATTTATTACTATCCACATCAGTCTCTCACTTCACTGTTTTAATTCATGATAATAGACATCAGTCTCTCACATCACTCTATTTATTAAATCCATATATGTCTCTCACGTCAATGTGTTAATTTAATATACTCCACATATCTCTCACGTCAATGTTAATTTATAAAAATCCACATGTCTTTCACGTATGATTTAATTTATTACAATCCTCATCGGTCTCTCACGTCGCCGTGATAATTTATTAAAATCGACATCAGTCCCTAACGCATCTGTGTTAAAGTATTACATTCCAAAACGTTCTCTCAAGTCACTGTGTTAATTCATATATCTATCAAGACATTTTAATAATTTACTTCAACGTACATCAGTTTCTCCGATCATTTTGTTAAATTGTCACAATCCACATCTGTCCCTCAAGTTACTGTGTTAATTTATTATAATCCACATACGTCTCCCACGTCATTTTGTTAATTTATTATATTCCACATCAGTCTCCAGCGTTATTGTGTTAATTTATTATAATCCACATCACTTTTTCACGTTATTGTGTTAAATTATTATAATTCTCTTAGGTACTGCGTTAATTTATTATAATCCACATCAGTCTCTCACGTCACTGTGTTAATTTATTACAATCCACATCAGTTTCTCCCGTCACTGTGTTCATTTATTACAATACACATCAGGCTGTGACGTCACTGTGTTAATTTATAACAATCCACATCCCTCTCTCACGTCATTCTTTCAATCTATTTCAATGCACATCAGTGTCTCACGTCACTGTGTTAATTTATTACAATGCACATCAGACTCTCACGCCTCTGTGTTAATTTCCTACATCCACATCATTCTCTCACATACCTGCGTAAATGTGCTAAAAACCACATAAGTCTCCCGTGTCACTGTGATATTTATTACAATCCAAACTAGTCTCTCTCGTCACTATGCAAATTTATCACAATCGACATCTGTCTCTCACGTCAGTGTGTTAATTTCCTACAATCCACATCCGTCTTTTAACTCACTGTGTTAATTTATTACAATACACATGTGTCTCTCAAGTCACTGTGTTCATTTATTACAATCCACTTCAGTCTCTGACGTCAGTGTGATACATTAACTTACACCACATGTCTATGACGTCAGTGTGTTACATTATTACAATCCACATAAGAATCCCACGTCATTGTTTTAATTCATTACAGTCCAAATCAATTTCTCGCATCTCTGTGTAAATTTCTTATAATCCAAAAGTCTCTATCCTTAGTGTGTGAATTTATTACAATTCAGATTAGCCTCTCGCTTCCTTTGTTAATTTATTACAATCCACATCATAATCTTATGTCACTGTGTTAATGTATTTCAATCCACATGAGCCTCTCACGTCAATGCTTTAATTTATTATAACCCACATACCACTCCCGTCACTGTGTTAATTTATTACAATCCACATCAGTCTCTCAATCACTGATTAAATTTATTACAATCCAAATCGTCTCTCACGTCACTGTGTTAATGTATCACAATCCACATCAGTCTCTCATTTCACCGTGTTAAATTATTAAAATCCGCTTCCGTCTCTCAAGACAGTGTGTTAATTTATCAAAATCCACATCCGTCTTTCACGTCACTGTGTCAATTAATTATAATACACATGTGTGTCCCGTCACTGTGTTACTTTTTTACAGTCCACATAATTCTCTCATGTCACACTGTTAATTTATAATAATCCACATGACCCTCACGACACTGTAATAATTTATTACAATCCACATCAATCTCCCACGTCACTGTGATAATTAATTACAATCCGCCTCAGTCTCTCACGTCACTATGTTAGATTATTACTATTCACGTCAGTCTCTCATGTATATGCGCTAATTTATTACAATCCACATTACTCTCTCACGTCTCTGAGTTAATTTATTACAATTCTCACAAGTCTCTCACGTTACTGTGTTAATTTATTACTATCCAAATCAGTCTGTCACGTGTCTGAGTTGACCTATTACAATCCACATCATTCTATCACGCCACTGTGTTTATTTATTAAAATCCACATGTTTCTCACGTCACCGTGCTATCTTATTCATATACACGTAAGTCTCTCACGTCACAGTCTTAATTTATTATAATCGACACGTGTCTCACGACAGTGTGTTAATTTATTACAATCCACTTCAGTCTCCCACGTCACTGTGTTAATTTATTATAATCGACATGTAACGTCACTGTGTTAATTTGTTACAATTCACATCATTCTCCCACTTGACTGTGTTAATTTACTATAATCCACACGTCTCTCACGTCGCTGATTTAATTTATTACAAACCACATCATTCTCTCACGTCACTGTGTTATTATATTACAATCCACATCGGTCTATCACGTCCCTGTTTTAATATATTACAATCCACATCAGTCGCTAACGTCACTGTGTTAATTTATTACAATCCACATCAGTCTCTTACGTCACCGCGTTAATTTATTAAAATGCACTTCATTTTCTCAAGACTTTATATTAATTATTACAATCCACATTAATCTCTCGTCTCTGTGTTAATATATTAAAATCCACATAAGTCTCCCACGTCCCTGTGTTAATTTATGATCGACATGTCACTCACGTCACAGGTTTAGTTAATTACTATCCATACCAGGCTCTCACGTGTCTTTGTTAATTTATTAAAGTCCACATCAGTCTCTCAAGTCACTGTGTTAATTTATTATAATCCACATAGCTCTCACGCCACCGTGTTAAATTATTACTTTACACATAAGTCTCTCACGTCACCGTGTTAACTTATTACAACCCAATTCATTCTCACACGTCTCTATATTATTTTATTACAATCCACAGCAGTCTCTCACGTGTCTGTGTTAATTTATTAAAATCTACATCAATCTCTCAACTCACTGTGTTAATTTATTATAATCGACATATGACTCACGTCACCGCGTTAACTTATTAAAATACACTTCAGTCTCTCACGTCACTGTGTTAATTTATTATAATCCACATGTCTCTTTCGTCACTGTGTTAATTTATTGTAATCCACATCAGTCTCACACGCCACTGTGTTAGTTTATTCCAATCCACATCAGTCTCTTACATTAGTGTGTTAATTTATTACAATCCACACCCGTCTCTCACTTCAATGTGTTAATTTATTACAATCCACATCAGTCACTCACGTCACTGTGTCAATTTATTACAATCCAAATCAGTCTCTCACCTCACTGTGTTAATTTACTACAATCCACATCCGTCTCTTCACGTCACTGTGTTCATTTATTAAAATCCACATCAGTCTCTAACTTCACTGTTTTAATTTATTACAATCCATATCAGTATCTCACGTCAACGTGTTAATTTATTACAATCCACATGTCTCCCACGTCACTGTCTTAATTTATTTCAATCCACATCATTCTCTCAAGTCGCTGTGTTAATTTATTACAATCCACATCAGTCTCTCACGTCACTGTTTTATTGTATTAAAATTCACATCAGTCACTTTGTTTATTAAAATCGACAACTGTGTCTCACGTCATTGTGTTAAATTATTACAATCCACATCGATCTCTCACGTTACTGTGTTAATTTTTTATAATCCCCATCAGTCTCTCAAGTTACCTCGTTCATTTATTATAATCCACATCAATCTCTCACGTTACAGTGTCAGTTTCTTATAATCCACATCAATCTCTCAGGTACTGTGTTAATTTATTTTAATCCTCATCAGTTTCTCAAGTCACTGTGTTAATTTTTTGAAATCAACAACAGTTTCTCCCGTCACTGTGTTAATGTATTACAATCCACATCATTATCTCACGTTACTGTGTTAATTCATTATAATCCACATGTCTCTCACATCATTGTTATAACTTTTTACAACATATATCAATTTCTCCTATCATTGTATTACTTTGTTACGATCCACATCGGTCTCTCACGTTACTGTGTTAATTTACTATAATCCACATCAGTCTTTCATGATACTTTGTTAATTTATTATAATCCACATCACTCTCTCACGTTATTGTGTTAATTTATTATAATCCAAATCAATCTCTCAAGTACTTTGTTAATTTTTATAATCCACATCAGCCTCTCAAGTCACTCTTTCAATTTATTACAATCTACATCAGTCTCTCACGTCACTGTGTTAATTTATTATAATCCACATGTCTCTCACGATACTCTGTTAATTTATTACAATCCATGTAAGTTTCTCCCTTCACTGTGTTAGTTTATTACAATCTACACTATTGCCTCAAGTTTCTGTGTTAATTTATTCTATTCCACTAGTCTCTCACGTCATTCTATTAATTTATTACAACATACATCAGTTTCTTCCGTCATTGTGTCAATTTGTTACAATCCACATCGGTGTCTCACGTTACTGTTTTAATTTATTTTAATCCACATCCGTCTCTCAAGTCATTGTGTTAATTTATTATAATCCACATCAGTCTATCACGTTACTCTGTTAAAATATCATAATCCACATCACTCTCTCACGCTACTGTGTTAATTTATTATAATCCATATCAGTCTCACAACTACTGTGTTAATTTATTATAATCCACATCACTCTCTCACGCTACTGTGTTAATTTATTATAATTCATATCAGTCTCACAAGTACTGTGTTAATTTATTACAATCCACATCAGTCTCCTACGTAACTGTGTAAATTTATCACAATCTACATCGGTCTCTACCGTTACCATGGTAATTTTTTAAAATCCACATCAGTCTCCCCGTCACTGTGTTTATTTATTACAACATAAATCAGTTTCTCCCGTGACTGTGTTAATATATTACAATCCACATCAGTCTCTCTCGTCACTATGTTAATTTATTTCAATCCACATCATTCTCTCACGTTAGTGTGTTTCTTATTACAATCCACATCAGTCTCTCACGTCACTGTTTTTATTGTAATCCACATCAGTCTCTCACGTCATTGTGTTAATTTATTTCAATCCACATCTCTCTCGCACGTTACTGTGTTAATTTATTGCAATCCACAGGAGTCTCTCACGTCACTTTGTTAATTTATTACAATCCACATCAGTCTCTAATGTCACTGCGCTAATTTATTACAATTTACAACAGTCTCCCCGTCACTGTGTTAAGTTATTACAATCGACAACTTCAGTCTCTCAATTCACAGTACATATTACTATCGACATCAGACCCTCACGTCACTGTGTAAGTTATCCGGCTACAAGTCTCCTGTGTGTGTATCTAGGTACACATAAAATTGGCGAACCCTGAACAACATTATCACATAACATGTTTAAATTGTGAACTCATTTTTAAATGTCCTACAAAAATGTTTCTTAATAAAACTTTATAATTGTGGCTACAGGCTTAGAACCATCTCTCACCTGAACATGACGAGTTTGATTCGGCTGTGCTGTAATTTTAATCTTTCTGAAGAAGAATCCAGAAACTGCTGCATCTAAGATTTGGTATAGACTAAAATGTGTATATCGCCTGATGTTAGCCAACACACGGACGAAACAGATTCCACGCTTATTACCGAACAAACTACACAATAAAACATTGACTTGCACTTGTAAGACGTAATGAATTTGTTGCTGTATATTATTATTATTATTATTATTATTACCATCATCATCATAATCATCATCATCTCCTTTATGCAGGGTGTTTATACTTATATTCCTGTGACAATCTATGTCCCTAGGGTATACAGTCTTGCAGCTATTCTGTTGTTACTATTCATGGTGCTTATATCGTTAGTTTAAATGTTGAATCTACTGTACTTTTACATTAGTACTTTCCGAAGTATGTGTGCAGTGCGCAGTATGGTTGTTTTCTGTAGTTCCTTCACTTCATGTTTTCCTTGTATGTTGCTCACGTATTTTCTGAATGACTTTGACATAGTCCCAGTAGCCCCTATTATTACTGGTATCAGCTTTGTATTTGCGTTCCACATGCACTGTATTTCTATTGTAAGGCCTTTATAGTTTAGAATCTTCTCGCCTTCCTTTTTAATCACATTTCTGTCTCCTAAGATTGCAACGTCTATTAACATACATGTTCCCTTTCCATTATCACGGATTATAATGTTTGGTTTGTTGTTGCGGATAGTTCTGTCAGTTTGTACTTGTTGATTCCACAACATTGTTACCTTGCCTCCTTGAATTGTTTCTACTGATTTTGGCACATGTTCATAACTGTTTTTGGTCCAATTTTGCCCCTGTTTCCTTGCACATGATGAAGTGTAGTTGTGCACATACTATATCATGTATTTTATGTACTGTTCGTTATTATTATTATTATTATTTCTTTTTTTTTATTTTTTCATTTTTTCTACTTCCGAACAATACAACGTACACACACCATCAAGAACACCATCTATATACGCAGCCACATCACCACACACCGATGTATTTTAATCGGCTATATTAACAAATGTGTGGGCCGGGTAGCTTAGTCGGTATAGCGACTGACTACGGGCTGGACGGTCCGGGATCGAATCCTGGTGTGGACAAGATTTTCCGCCCGTCCAGACCGTCCCTGAGGCCCACCTAGCCTCCTGTAAAATGGGTACCGGGCGTTTCCTGGGGGTAAAGTGCGGCCGGGGCGTGCTGCCGACCACTCACCCCTTTCTAGTGCCGCAGTCATGGAAGAGTAGAGCTATACCTCTACCCACCGTCAGGGCAAAACCGGGCCTGTAACGGGCTCACTTTACATTTATATTAACAACTGTAACTTTAGCAAGCACAAATTAATGCGCTCCCTGATGGTGGTGTGACTGTAACACCGAAATATGTCGGAGCTGTTTTAAAGTTAATTTTAATGTAAATTTTAAAATTGTTTTTAAGACAATTCAATTGTGCATCAGTTGGTGAATAAAAAACTTAGATAGTTATTATATTAATATTATTATTACGAAAATCGTTTTTCTTTCAAACGTCTGATCCACTAACACATTTTCCATAAACGGCCAGTCTTTCATAATAAAACTATGCCATACAAGCGTACGGTGCTATGGAGGTACAAACCCACACATTCTTAACCTCGACACTAGACTACAGGCCTCGGGACAAGAGTCCCCTGTGCCTATTAAACGGGATGCTGGGTAGGCCTCAGCGACAGTCCGAACGTTTTAGAGTGAGGAGGCGTGCCCCTGCCTGGAACCAATGGCGTACCGAGGGGGGTTTGGGGTGTCAACCCCCCCCCCCCGAAATTCTGGGGGCCCTCCAAAATCGTTGCAAACTCACCCCGATTGTGAAAACTGTTAAAAATTGCTGTATTTAGGACGCCAACACCCAAAGATGTTCGAAAAAAAGGGAGTAAAATTCTAAAACTACCGCCAGTTCGCAATTGTTTTACATTAGCAATGACAAATAAATTGGTTGGCATCATAAATAACTTTAAAGTACCAAAAATTAAGAAAATTTTACTATATGAAATGAAATTTCTTGTACCAAATTACAACTGCCTCCAGAACCCCTGACTAGGGAGCTACCGCCCCCAGATACCCGTTCTTTCTGTCCTCTGTCCTCAACTGATTTCGTTGAACCCCCCCACCGAACAAAAATCCAGGGTACGCCACGGCCTGGAACAAGTTTTGCACAATTCGGTTAAACATTCAGTATTACATGGATATGTAAGCCACGTGCAGGAGAGTTAGGTACCGGTTGCGTTTTGTAATCAGTACATCAGAAATTCTGGTTCAATATTTGTGCACAGATCCCCGATTCAGCTGATGACCGGCCAGTAGATCAGCCCTGCTAAAATACTCCACTTGTACGCTTTGGTTCCGTCCAATGCGCGTCAGTACGCTTTCATATCGGATTCACAAATGGGCCAGCAGCCTAATGGCTAGCCGCAGGCTTGCAATCAGCAGTAAAGCTAATGTTGGTTTTAATTAGAATTCGCCCGGCAACGACACCGCTCCGCCTCCCTCTCCCTCTTTCGCCCGTCTATCCGCTTCCAGGCTACATACCGCTTACCGTTTTCCACATGAAAGCTGCTTTCATGATTCGAATTGATTTTACTTCTACGCTACAAGGAAAAGTAAGTATACCCTAGAAACTGTACCCTGGGGGCAAAAAAAAAAAGAACTGTATCTCATATCGCTTACAGGATGCAATACTGGTACACTCCAAAAATTGCCCATTTGGAGTTAATACAACGACTGATCTAAAAAATATAACAACTACGTCGAAAGTAATGGCATCTAGTGGTGTATGTTTCAACTAACAAGTGTTCCGTTAATGTCACATGTATTTGTTACATTTTCCAGCTCGGTCGTTGTATTTAATCCAGATGTGCAATTTTGGGGTTGTGCCTCTATTGCATTCACTAAGCGATATGTACAACGACACTATTTTACATTTCAAGCGAGCCATATCCGTTGTGCTGCACAGAATCCTAAAGATAGGTAGAGTAAATTCAAACACAACACATGGATTTTTTTTGAAGGGGGGCCATCCCATTGTGTATCATCAATATATATTATAAACAGTACCGTCAATACACAACAACAATAAAAACCAGATGCTTAATTACAACTGGGTTATACGAGGCTTATTCAGACAGTAAGTACCGTTTCGCTGTAAAAGAAATCGAGTAAGGTTTCGTATAAAATTTTATTGTTATCGGATTCTACATTCTTCAAACTATTTTCCCACATATTCGCCGCCATTATTGAGGCACTTATCGTAGCGGGGCACAAGTTTTTGTATACCCTCCTCATAGAATGCGGCCACATGCGATGTTAGCCACTACTGACAATGTCATTGAGTAGAGTCCTTGAAATCTGAGGAAAACGCAGGGACAGATCAGAAATTGTGAAACGACTGTCGTCACCCACTCTTTCGTTGGCCTACGCACCTAATCATCATTCACCAAAGATGGACGCCCACTTCGCGCCTCATCGTGCACGTTCTCTCGTCCTTCATTGAAAATCCGAACCCATTTCCTAACCATGCCATCACTCATCGCATTGTCACCATACACTTGACAGATCTGGTGATGAATCTCACTTGGTAGCACATTCCTAGCGTTCAAAAAATCGAATTACAGACCGTATTACACAGTCGGCGGTCCCTTCAATTGTCTTAAACATGTTTAACGCACAGGAACAAACATAAACATAACACGAATTTCACGAAATGGCGTCTGTTGCTTCTCAATTGATAGAGGAAGTCACTGCACATGCGTAAAGTGACAGTCTCGAGGATGCGCGAGAAATATGCGCAGACGGTACTTACTTTCCGAATAACCTACGTACCTGGCGACATGTTTCGGCCGTTAAACGGCCATTCTCAGTCCAGCTTAGTACTACTGCGATAACGACACACGTTCACACCACCATCTATAGCGAGTTCCGTGAGGCTCTACACAAACATTTGGAATATTTTTCATTTTACTATGCTGTATAACCCTTTAAACGCCGAATTAAATCCCAACTACCATTTGCTGGCATTATTAGGAGCTAACCATATTCTCCGCGTTAGCAGGATAAGGGTTAAAGTGTTTTATTCATAACTAAGAATTCCATAATGTATCAAGTTTTAATGTAAACAACGGGATCCCAGTGGATAACAATTTTGACTGTACCTTAACAACATTGTTCTAAGTTGGCCTGAGGATGGCCGTTTAAAGGCCGAAACACGTCGCCAAGTATAACCCAGTTGTAATTAAGTGTCCGGTTTATAATATGTATGTGGATATTTTATTGCTAAGGAGCTACAATCACACGGTGTACTCTGGCCTTTTTTTTTTACACGAGTAGGCACCTGGTAATATTGCGCGTTTACCTGTAATTAATGTTATGCCCACACAGTTTGACTACCGCGAAGCCAGCAAACACTGTGCTGTTCACACTACATGAGTCACGATCACATGTTCGTAGGAAAGCCTTACGTAACCAAGACCAAATAATATCGACGTCAGCAATACACTTTTCTTCTCTCCAACCAGATGGCTGACGTATCAGATGTCAATCGCACAAGCGAAGGAAGTCGTTAGTATATGAGCTGCTGACTGCGAGAAAGGGGCCATGAACAGCGGGAGAGGAAACGACTGAACAAAGGAAACGCATTCTTCCACAGCTTCATTTGTCACTCAATCGACGTGGAGTGTCCTGGGTTTGAATCTCGGTTCGCGGGGTTTGTAACAGTGAGAGCGGAAACGACTGAACAAAGGAACGCATTCTTACACAGCTTCATTTGTCACTCAATCGACGTGGAGTGTCCTGGGTTTGAATCTCGGTTCTCGGGGTTCGTAACAGCGGGAGAGGAAACGACTGAACAAAGGAACGCTTCTTACACAGCTTCATTTGTCACTCAATCGACGTGGAGTGTCCTGGGTTTGAATCTCGGTCCTCGGGGTTTGTAACAGCGAGAAAGGAAACGATTGATCAAAGGAACGCATTCTTACACAGCTTCATTTGTCACTCAATCGACGTGTGTGTCCTGCTTTTGAATCTCGGTTCTCGGGGTTTGTAACAGCGGGAGAGGAAAAGACTGAACAAAGGGACGCATTCTTACACAGCTTCATTTGTCACTCAATCGACGTGGGGTGTCCTGGGTTTGAATCTCGTTTCTCGGAGTTTGTAACAGTGGGAGCGGAAACGACTGAACAAAGGAACGCATTCTTACACAGCTTCATTTGTCACTCAATCGACGTGTGTGTCCTGGGTTTGAATCTCGGTCCTCGGGCTTTGAAACACTGGGAGCGGAAACCACTGAACTGAGGGAGGCATTCTTACACAGCTTCATTTGTCACTCAATCGACGTGGGGTGTCCTGTTTTGAATCTCGATCCTTGGGGTTTGAAACACTGGGAGCGGAAACCACTGAACTGAGGGAGGCATTCTTACACAGCTTTATTTGTCACTCAATCGACGTGGAGTGTCCTGTTTTGAATCTCGGTCCTCGGGGTTTGAAACA
>Ga0131853_10009753_pt1 | contig 17564 bp, 11 predicted proteins | sample TergutLab28metaG_FD_92764 | JGI IMG/M metagenome (GOLD analysis project Ga0131853, IMG submission 92764) | Labiotermes labralis P1 segment gut microbial communities from Petit-Saut dam, French Guiana - Lab288 P1 (version 2) (version 2) | ecosystem: Host-associated > Arthropoda: Insects >... | reverse complement strand
GTTACCTTGTGTGTTTTCTCGCATTGTCTTTTTTGGGGTGCCCCTTTGTTTGGGTATTTTGAGGGAAAACAAAAAAAATTTTTGTGTTGTTTTTTTTTTTATTAAAAAAAAAAAAAAAAAAGTGTTGACACCGGTTATGTTTTTTTCAACGGAGACTTTATTCTGTTGGTTATTTGTTCGTGGATTGCTTAGTGGTGCTCCTTTTCAATTAACACATCTAACCAAACATGAAGAACGAGGTGGTCTTGGCATACTCTTAGGTATTGTCCAGGCATTTTCCTGGAGAAACTGTCAGGATAACGAAGTCCGCGGGCCGATATTTGAACCCGAAACCTACCGAATACCATGGTGCAAACAATCGGACCGAGCTTTAGTAAAGTTGGTAGTTAGTATAGGTTTACTGAAGTATTATAGTTATCTTGCCGAGATTTTACTGCATGTAGCAGGTTCGACAAGCCAAATTCTCACGAAACTGATAATTTACCTGCCTCATTTTTTGCTGTTGTATGCTGCTTAAGCATTTGGTTCAATCATCCGTACAAAACTTGTGTTCCTTTGATAAAGGCTCCTGTGGTAGAAGTTTTTTCCCACATTCAAACGATGTACATAATTTCCGGATTTTATGGAAGGAATGTGGAAGCCCTTTTTTATGTTATTGAAACAAAACGTTCCGTTCAAATGGATTATGTTTATGGCATTCTGTAATAAAAGGTGAAAAGGTGTTCAAGGTAATTTGCTCCACATGTTGAAAGGTGAACTTTTTTTTAAAATGTTCCGTCTTCCACGCATTAATCTGATCCAAAATTTATAAATAACCAACCAATGCATGTCGGTATGTATGATGTATTTTATACACAAAATTTTCACCATGTTTTGGCCATCCTCACGGAATTTGGGAAACTGGCATGTCAGTCCTTTACACATTGGAGCAATTCGAAGATGCTGCTTGAGTTAACATAAAATTCCCTGATGATGGCACCCCAGGAGTATAAAAACATGTAGGAAGGAAACTATGTATTGTGTTTACTTTTTAGTGCATGAAAAGTTGATTAGAGAGGTTGCATTTGACATCATGCATGGTACACACAATATTAAAATTTGCTTGATATTAAACATACTTCATACATATATATATATATATATTATCAAGTGGCAACGACGTTGAATACTACACTTTTGCAAATTTAGTATTTTAAGCAGAAAACTTTGATAGAAACATGTAGGCTAATATATTGACTGAAAGCTTTGATTTTTCAGCTGTGCTGTCTAGTGTTTTGGAGGCAATCAGTCTTCCTGAAAATGCTGCTAAGCTTGGAGAAGCTAAAGACAATGCTGGCAATGACATGCTGAAGATGATGCAATTTGTTTTCCCCATCATTATGCAGATAGAAATGGATGTAATAAAAAACTATGGGTTTGTAGAGGGACGTGAAGGTAAATAAAATACAATAAGCAAAGCAGGTATATATATTTTAGAAATATTGTTGCTCCTGAATCTTTAAATTACTACTACTACTACTACTAATCAGTGGCTGTGTTCATGCATTGAAAACTTAATAGGGGAGAAAATGTTAAAGATAGAAATATCTTCTTTGGTACTTACATTCCATGTTTATACATAAATGGATTTAAATTAAAGTGAAAATTATTTGTTACTGACACATATCTGCTTTGTTGCACAAGGTTTGTAATGATAACAAGTTTGAGAGTTTGCCTCATGACCTGTAGATGCAGACTGTAGGGGATTTGTGTTGTTTATTGTCACACAAGTAATGAAAGATTGCTTTCATATAGGAAATGTGAATTTTAAAAAAGCAGGTTTGTTTATATCTTTACCTTGTTGCTAGTCCAACATTCCTTACTTCATATATGGGGTTGCTCAGATGTTATGTGACACTTGGTGTTTAACATGTCTCTAGCATCAAATAACTTTAACCACCATGTATAATGGACCTTGTGACATGCGTATGCTGGTACCGTATGTTTTGATTATGCAGTGACATTTGAACCTGTTTCAAAGCTATCAAGTAGGGGATTTTCAAAGCATAACTAACATTTATCCCCCAGGAATTGTGCACTTTGCACAAGCAATACGGTCACTGGAGAGAGAGGATCCAGAGGTGGCACAACTCCACGCACAAGTTCGTGCACATTTTCTTCCTCCAGTAGCCATCAACACTGAACCATCTTCATGAAGTATAATCCAGAATCATGGAAGTGACATTTGAAAAATTTTATGTTGTCTGAGATATGTTCAGTACACTGCTTCAGGCGACTGGTTGCCATCAGCACTTTTTTTTGGTCCCTTCTGATGAAAAGAAAGTCAGAGTGATTTTTATGATATGTATTGAGTATTTTAAGGTTTTGGCATGATCATATGCAGACTATTTTAAACTTTGTAAAAGAAAAGGGATGTCAAAGAAGCCGCTGTTCCTTTGCATTACTGAATTGATAGTGCTCTTCCTGCTAAATAGCACTGTGGCAATCACATCATACCATGTAGAAAAGGAGAAATATTGTCACATATTTTGACCTGGTTATGTACTATTCATTGACAAATGGCATTACATTATAAATTTGTGTATGTCTTGGGCTGTTAAGTATTAAACTCTGAACACAAATTTGAAATTAATTTTTTGTTGTTATATTTTGTTTCCTGATGGATGACCTTTCATGAAACTTTCAACATGCTATCACCTCTCTGGCCTGGAGTTGCATCCAATTTAATACTGCACATTATTTCTTGGCTTATAATAGTTGAGTTTGACAGATGAGTGATTGGTTTGATTCTAATTGTAATGCAGTGGAATGAATAACCTGAAAGTTAATAACTGAAATAATGGGAAAAAGACCTGTTCCAGTGCCATTTTTTCTCTGCAAATATTGACACAATTTTATGTTCAGGTACTAATAATCTCTATTAGAAACTGCATACAGCTCCCTACCAGCATTCCAGGTCTTGAAGCATCCCCTGAAGTAATTTTGTGAGCATACTGTAAGTAACTCTGTCATTTTCTACATACACCTCAGATAACGAGGTTTTGGTGGCAGTTTTCTTCAGATTTGTAAGAAATCTGATGTCTACTTGTTCAGTTTTTTCCATCAAACATGATCATAGAAAGTCAAAACATTCTAACTCAGCACTGTGTCAATAAACAACATTGTTTAATACATGAATGGGGAAAGGAGAGACTAATGGTGAGTTAATTTCAGTCAGAAAACACAACTATGATTGTATGCTAGTGTCATATATATGTATATATAGACATAGATAGACATATATATGACACACTTTGAGCAAAATTGTAATTGTGATAACCTGAAGATGGCCGCTTTAGGCCGAAACATGTAGTTATTTACTTTGCTAATAAATACCATCATCTAGCATACAATCATAGTTGTGTTTTCTGACTGAAATTAACTCACCATTAGTCTTTCAACACACAACGGGGATGACACACCTCAGAATTATGGGGAAAGGAGAGCACAGCAAGTACATGCAAAGAAGTTTCAAAACTATGGTAACCAACACTGATACCACAAACTTCATTCTAACTTCCACACGTATTATCTGCTACCTAAATGCCATGTACACATCAGAGTCAGTATAAAATTATTTGTACCAGTGTGTTACCTTATTTAAAATGTCTAAATGGTGGGCTGTGTAGGCACAGGGAGACACAGTAAGCTAGAAAATATGGAAGCATATACAAATTTTAATATAATAGATCTGATTACTAAATAGATATAGCAGTCTGTCATGCTATGGCAGCAAAATACATCACACATTTCAAAATTTATTCAAAATGAGTGCAAGGAAGCCATATTCTCACCCGTCGCAGAGGAAGTTCATAACCACAAGCAAGTTAACAGACCATTCTTGAAGCTCAGCCAGCAGCCTGGCCAGCTGAAAGATTATTGAGTGTCATGTGGTCAGCCAAGAAGAAATTATAAAAAAGTTAAACTTATAAATCAGTTATATCACAGCAGGAAGAAAAACATAACATTTTCATAGTGGAAGCAGGGGTAGTAGTTATAGTGAACCATGAACACATTGTTATTGGATGATATATGACTGGAGTTTTAACTGCAAAGAACAACATAGGGTCCCATTGTTAAAAACTGTGAACATGATGACTAATTGTATGGTTCCATAAGGAAGGGAATTTCTGAACCAGCTGGGCATGAACATTTCAAGAGACCCTGTGCCATAGATTTAAATATTATGTATTGTAAAGTCTATACAGCCGCATTAAGAACCTTCATACATTCCTACAGCTAGCAGTACATTGCGCCTTGTAAAATGCAAGTGGAGAAGAGGAGAGTTCTTGGTACCATATGATCGTAGCAAATAACTGTCACTCTTTTTGATGTCTGGATTATGTGAAACATTGACATCCTCGAGCACCATTTCCTCTGCAAGTCTTGAGAAGTCCCACAGCTTGACTGAACAGTCCTGTGAACCTGAGAAAACAGCATGTGACATGAATGCCCATCTTTTAATACTGATCACTCAGTTGTTACATAGTTAGGAACTTGGCTAGCTATCCTGACTGAGAAGAAAGTTCTTAAATTATGTACACAGAGTAGCTAATACATATATGCAAAAGGTGAGAATGCAGTTCTGTCTATAGAGAAAATTTAATATGCTAGGGTGTAAAGAAGTGTAAATGGCATTCCATGTCAGCTAGGCATAGCACATCTGTGGGTTGGATATGGAACAGAAAACCTCTGGTCATGGAAGGTAACTATGTATGTACTGAATCTACTGTAGTTGTAAGTAAGTTGTGGTGCACCTGCTGTGGAGTTATGTGGGGGTTAAAGAAGCCATCATTGTAGAAAATTAGCATGTAACAAGATGTCACTTTCATTTGGACAGATGCATGAAATAAGTAACATGAGAAACATTTAATTGGGTAGAGGTGGTCAGATGGACAGCATTGCCTGAAAGACCCTGGTGTGAATGGGGGGTTAATATTAAAATGGGTACTACAGTAACTGGATGTACACAGGATAAAGTTGTCCCAGGATAAGGTCCAATGGCAGGCTGTTGTTAATATGGTAATGAACCTTCAGGTTCTACAGATGGCAGAAATTTCTTGAGCCCTTGAGACTGTCAGCTTCTCAAAGACTTGCTCCTTGGAGGTGGTGGCTCTCTGACTTGACAAAGACAGAAGACAGAACTTTTAGTGCAGATCTAAGAACTAAACTTCTTGAGATATATCCACAGGAAAAATTCTGGGACCTTCCAGTCTGCGGATGGCAAAGGAATGTCTCCAAGGCAAATTAAGCACCCAGCCAACATTGCCACAACAAATATAATGTTTTGCCTTGCTGTGTGGAACATTGCACCATCATGTTGAAACCACACATTTCTTACTCTCTGCCTCACCCTTCACAGTTCAGCAGGTAAAAATCCTTGCCACATGGTGCAACATGGCTCAGAATCCTCCACTGTGGTAACTGCTTGTGTTTTTCACAAAGAAGTAAGGGCCAATGATACTAAATGTGGAAACATAATATCAAATGGTTACTCATGGACAGGAAATGTTTGCGGTGGTGTTACAGTGGGACCTGGGAACAGTTAATGGTGCTTCATTGCAGTGAGTTATGCAGAACAGTGATCAAAGCAATATATCAAATATTGAGGTAATATGGGACATGTTATCTCCAGAAAGTAAGGTAAGGTTGGTAAACTGTGACTGTTAATGTAATTCGTTAGAGTGTTCACTTCGTTCGTTGTCCAGCCTCTTGCACTTACCCACGAAAAACTACCACTATTGTGCCCCACAATCTATATTAGGATAGTTCAAGAAACAGGATGGAAAACGGACTGGATTCATCTGGCTCAGGATAAGGACAAATGGCAGACTTTTATAAATACAGTACTGAACCTTTGGGTTCTATAAGATGCAAAGAATTTCTTGACTAGAAAAGGACTCTCCACCATGGTTTGCATTGTGCACATATGCACACAGGACAATTCAGTAAATGGTGCCCTTTAAGAAAATGTCTGTATTAAAAAAATCTTGGTTGAAAACTTGATTTTAAATACATATTATTCACCTTGTAACTGCTCAAGAAGAGCATGGGGTCCCCCCACCCTCCACCACCACATGCCTGAATAATCTGAATTACCTGATGTAAGGATGTGCCCATCTCGACTAAAGGCAAGGGTGTGTATGGGACCTTTGTGGCCTGTCAGTTCTGCCAGCAAGTGCCCATGTGCCAGGTCCCACATCAGGACTCTTGAGTCTGCGCCTGCTGATGCAAGAAACCTCCCTTCCACTGAGAAGCACAAGGCATATATTGGAGCCTGCATCAAATCACAATGACACACAATAAACTAGGGTGTTCACTCATGGGGAAGTTCACTTATTAGGGTGTCTGACAGCAATATGCTGAGGAAAATGTCTGGATCCAAGAGAGATATAATGAAAGAAAAATGAAAATACAAAGTAAGGAGGCTCATACACTGCACCCTTCATATAAGTGACTAAACCAAGGCTAAGTTTGGTAGAATGTTTACATGTATGGGGAAAACAAGGACTGCCTAATTAATTGTGGTCTGAAACGTCAAGGGAACAACTGCTTCAAACATGTGGGCTAAAATGGAGGATAATAAAATGGATCTTAGACTAAAAGGTTATGAAGATATGAACCAGACTGAAATGAATAAAGGGTATGGTATAATGAAGTGTCTCTTGTTTGGCTTCCACAACAGGCCATTTCTGCATATTGATTAATTATCCACTATTCTAGGTAGGCCCAGTATTCAGAATTATACAGAATTTTACTACATAACAAAGAATCAGAGTTGATCATGTGGTGTGCTTGATTATGTACAAATGAGCAAAACTGTGGGGAGTATGTTACCTCACCTTGTGTCCTGTCATGAGTCGTACGTGGTTCCCTGTCAGGCAGTCCCAGAGCCTCACTGTTCGATCACTTGAGCCAGTTGCAACATAGTTAGAGTTGGGATGGAACTGGATGCACTACAAGAGTTTGAAACAAACTGCTGTATAACTGTAAGTGAGCAGATCTGATGTGAAATTTAAATGCTACAGGAAATTACACAAAACAAAGAAATGTACATTACAGTTTCCTATAAACAATTTCAGTGTCTTCACCCAACATGTCAATCACTGCACAGGTGGAGGGCCAACTGTAATTTACAACAAAAAACCAATGAAGGGACTTCTGAAACTACAGGTTCTTTGGCACTCTCTAGCAACTTCAGGATTGAACAATAAAGAAAAAGCATCTCCTTTCGCATGCCATATAAGAACATTTCTTAAAGGGTAATATATCTTCTGACTACTTCATTAGTTATGCCCGTGACAATTCTTACTACTGAGTTAAGGAATTTATTTGGTGCTCAGCTGAGCTGGAAAAATTCTCAGGCTGATATACTATCTGAACTTCAGAAAGAATGGGTTATTTCCAAATGCCTGGATTGCTATTCTGCATATCTTATTGGACTCAAGGATAAATGCTCTGCAGTTATCACACTGCAGACACACATTTTTATCTCATTACATATTTGCTATATAACAACATTTCAAATGGAAGCTGTAGACCGTAATTACCTTTTTATTTTATGGCATATCAATGTGTACAATGAGCAGTTTTGCAAAGTTCTGTAAAGTTAAATTTTGATTTCATGTAAATGAATAACTGATCAGTGCATACCAACACTAAATTTACCTGTTAACTTGCAGTGTTAATCTTTTGAACAAATTTAACCAAAATTCAATGAGTCCCAACATGTCCACTACAAAATGATAGAAGAAAGGAAAACTGAAGTTTTGGCATTCAGACCACAGATATTACAAATACAGTATTCCACTTTGATTAAAATGATGGGAATGCCTTACATCAACATCAGAGAAGTGGCCTGCAAATATTCGCAGTGGCTGATGCTGGTCAGTGGCCCAAAGACGGGCTGTCTTGTCATGGCCAGCAGTGGCAAAGTAGTAGCCATGAGGTGCAAACCGCACATCCCACACAGGAAAGATGTGGCCCTTGTAGCATACAAGACAAGTCCATGTTTGAAGACTCCACAGGCGCACTACATAAAGAAAAGCTGGTCAGCACCCACAGAGTAACACTGACAGAACAAGTATAGCTTATATAACAAGATCTTCAATACAGCAACAAAAATCATCTCCATAAACTTTTTTAATGTAACATATTTAGGAGTTTATTATTTATGTATAATTGCATAGAATACTGTAACTGCAAACTCCAGCATTCATGGAATGCAGCCCTTATCGATCTAATGCTTAGAACTACTACCTCTACCAGGTGTACCTACCTTTATTACAGTAATTTTACCTCCTCCTCCTCATCCATTCCCAATATAGATTTCTAAACTTATTCTCCCACTTACATATAACAGTGTACAAAAATTTTCCTGTCTTCTCAAATCTGTAATATTAGTACACATACACATACTTCTATGTTACCTCTGCTATGCTATTTCTTACTCAAAAAATGATTTCCCCAACCCAGAATTTCACAGCACTTTAAAAAGTAAATGAATAGCATTCTCTTTTTCCCTAAATAGTGGACATCATCTCCCCTCCAATTTTCTCCTTATCCCTCTCAGTTTCCAAATCCCCATTTTCAAATATGCTACTATAGACTACAGACTGCATAATTTTAATTCCACAATAAAATTTAATGACCTCTTCTCTAACATTGCTAGAGAAATGTCATGTCAGTGCATCTTTGTTGAATCTTACTGCATACTGCAATTGTATTACTCTCATGTGGGTTTTGTAAAATGTATCCTGAAACAACTGTGTCTGCTTCATCCCTCAGTTTCTTAGCACAACATCCAAATTTCATATTACTTATTTGCCAGTCAAAAACTTCTCTGCCCATCTGCAAAATTCTCAAACAATATTTCATGGCCACATACAATACACTGCCTCTCATTTTTCTCTCACCAACTCCAATGATGATATTCCATTCACTGCAGATCTGGGTATATTCAAACTTACTTTCTTTCTGTCTTTCTTACCTATTTATGTCCACTGAATCCTATAAACTTCTCTCCAATGCCCTTCAATCCCGATATTTCTACGCCATCACTCTCAACTCACACACCACCTCCTACGTATTTTCTACATTTTGAAAATAAAGAATGCCTTGGTAAATCCTTGGTAAAATCTGTGTATGATGTCATGTAATGCACCATTTGGAGTCTTCGTGATCATGCATAAACCAAATTTCATTCTTCCTTTCTTCTGTTAATCTTCTTCAATTACATTCTAAGTTACACTCCCTATTGTATTTTGCCACATAGTCAGTCCCTTTCTGCAAACCAGTAACTGTCAAGACCCAACAGGTAAATCCTCTGCGAAACAACAAACTGGGCAGCAACAACTTTCCAACATTTGAACAAGTGTATTTCCTATACAGATACAATCATTAACAACATGTACAGTAACAGCCTGTTAACTGAAAGTACTGAAGGCCAAAACCTTGGGTTTCAAGTTATGCAATTTTTAATCATCCTATTTTTTCAATGCACACCCACCTATTACATGGTTGCTGAAGTTCGGAAATCATGTAAGCTGTGATTTTTTTACTCAAGTATGTGGACCTCGTCATATATATCTTTAAATGCATACTTCATAGTTTCATACACTTTACATCAGAACACAAGCAACTGAACAACAATCCATATCTGTCAAACACTAAACTTAGCTCAACATTTCTTAAAAAAAGAATCAGCTGACCTTTGTTAAAAGAGTGCTCAGTGTTAAAAAAAATAAATTGGTATGGAAATTGTCCATAAAATAATATACAGAAGACTTAATTCTAGCACCACTGGAACCAAGGTACTGCTGGACTATCAAGAGTGTCTTTTAAACCTCTAATTTCATTGTCAATGTCAGTGTTACCTGCTTTTTTTCTACACCTTTACTAGCATTAGCACCTTCATTCATCTTAAATGCCACTATTACAGTCAGATGGGTGTAAATATTTGAAATACAAGGTGAAAGTTGTTGGGAAAATACTTGCACTTCCTATCATTAAAGAGAAGTTGTGGCCGACATCATGTGATATGGTGATGGGCTGGAAGTTAAGTGCAAAGATGACATCCTACAGTGCAGAACAAAAATATGCAAACACTTTTTTGATGTGAAAGTGTTTTGCATATGCAAAGAAATCACTGACAACCTTTTAATGTTTCTGATGTCCTTCAAGAATTCGTGTAATGAGTTTAGTATAAAAATTTGGAGAAATGGTCAGGTGTTATGGTAAATTTCTGGAAAATACTTTTATTCCTTTAGGAAAAGGAGTGGGTTCTGATCTCAGAGATGGGGGAGGGAGGAATAAATAATTAACCCTTAGCCTACTAATGTTATATATATATATATATATGGAGCTCCTAGTAAAGCCAGAAATTTTAACATCCTATATATGTGACCCTACCTTTGGCAACGCTGAAAGCAGTCTGTTTCTACTTGCTGCACAATGTTTCAACACTGAACCAATGCAGAGTGGTTTCTTGTGTCACAGTTGTGTGTAAACACTTTGCCAACTAGCAAGGTTACCCTATTTAACCATGAATGCATAAGTGTCATACGTCTTGAAAGCGTATTGTGCAGTTAGTTCAGTCTTGCATTTAGTTAGGGGAATGGAATGTTGGGTCATAAAACTATGTTATTTTAGTAACACACAGCTGGGTAACGGTTGTTAGGTAGGGGGAAGGAGCATTTTCCCCAACTGCGTTGCAGAAGTTGCAACTTATGTCGCTTGAGAGTTTGCTGTTCCACCCAGTAGTCGCACTATAGTTTTCGTTAATGGAACATGAGATTTCTTGTGTAAAAGTAGTGCAATTTCTACATCAAAGATTATAAAGATTACTGCGATTAGAAAATTAAGGCACAGTGAATGCCTACTCCACACCTGCTAACCTTCATGTTAACGACTGGTGTTTTTGTCATATAATTCTTTAAATAAAAGTTGTACAAAATAAAAACAGTAAATTCTGTAGCAACTGAATGGAATACCTGTTGTATCCTCTGAACAGGTTAATAATAGCGTTCTGTCTGGACTGAATGCTACACGGTACACTGGCCCATTATGCCCATGGAGAGTTCTGCTTGTTTCAGCTGAGCGATCATCCATCATGCGAACCAATACATCATCTACAAAACAAAGCCAATGTGCATGTCCTTACACTTCACTTCACGTCACTGAAACAGGTGAAACACGATATTGCTGGGCATGAGATTGTGACTGTAGGGAGGATGGACCATAACCATTCAGCCACAGTGCCGCTGCCAGTCACACTTGTGATTGGCAGTAGGGACCCAGTGATTTACACCTCTTTGAATGCCTTAAGAAGTACCTGGCTGGCAAGCGATTTGCAACCAATGCCAATATGACACACACTGTCACTTCTTGGCTACAGACACTTGAAAAAAATGTATTCAGCACCAGGTACAAGCCTTTGTGCCATGGTGGGATAAATGCTTAAATGTCAATGGTGACTATGGGGAGGTCTGATGCATACCATCTTCCATCCATGTGCCATGTATCCATCAACAACAGACTCAGCATCAGTGTGTTCGTTACCCATAATGGAGTGGGTCTTACATTAAGTCAAAGGCATCCTCCTCTGCCAGCCACCATCCACAGCATTACTGTACAGAGTTCACACCAGAAATTAACCCCTCCCTGGTGCCAAATTGGGTAATGGCTGGAAAGATGAAACGGATCAGAACCGAGGCATTGGCCACTGACTGTCCCAACATACCAAAACAGTAACAAAATTTGCAACCTCACACTTTCAACAGATTTAAGATGAAGGATAACTACTTCTTTACAAAGAAACATCATTACACTCTCTGCACTTCAAAAAGTCCTTACCAGCCTCTCGATCAATGTCCTGCAACTGCTCTGCCGACTTCATTGCTCGTAACTTTTGGGGAACAAGTGTCCAGACCTTGACAATGGAGTCTGTGAACCCCACTGCCAACAGACTGGAGTCTTCTGACACCTCTGCACTTGTCACTCTGTTGACAGCAGGCATAATTTAACAAGTGGTGAGAAATGAGAAACCAGATTTGGCTTATGTTAAGAATTTGGGAGAACCCAGTTAACATGGCAAAACTGGCATCCAGGAGGAAGTGAACCCCATTTTGATCAAGATGGTTATTACTTATATATGTGCAATATAGCACTATATACATATATCATATGTATTGCATTACAGCTATATAATACTGCACTATACACTTTTTTATTTGGCACAACAGTCCAACTTGGGCCTAGGCCACCTAGTTTTCAAGGTTTCTAGATCACACAATTAGATACACACTTAGTGGGACTCGCCTGAATAAGTGATCAGCTCATCACAGTGGCTGCTACCTACACAGCACGTAACAAACACAAGAGTTGAACAGCCATGCCCTCAGTGGGATCTGAACCCACAATTCCAGCAACCATGCAACTTCAGACCTACACCTTAGACTGCACAACTACCAGGATCAGCAGTGCACCATACATACCCTACATATTTAAGATGCCATTCAGTTTAACATGTGTATTAACTTACAGATGTGTAGTACTGTACAATACATACACTATGTATTGAAGATTTCATTCTGTTTAACATGATTTACCTACAGGCATACAATACTGCAAAATATACACCCTGTGTATTTAAGACCCCATTCTGTTTAACATGAGTATTTACTTATGGATGTAGAACACTTCATGGCACATACCCTGTGTACTTTGGACCCAAAATCAAAGTTGAAAATCATGCTAAACATGTTCACTTCACAGTTAAGCAGTATTTATTTTTAAGTATAGCTAAGCAGTGTGAGTACCAGAGAAGCAGAAAGCTGCCTTCCCACCATAAATGTACTCAAACACTTGCAGCTATCATTACTATTTCAGAGCTCAGATATACAGTAAGAAACTCACACTCCAGCTGAGTTGAGCAATGTGTAGAAGCAGACTGACGGAAGTGTTTCAGGGCCCAAGGTGACTCTCTTGGAGGCCTCTCGTAACGCCTTCACCTTCTCCAACTTATCAGCATCTTTCCTGCAAGAAGGATTTAACTTTGTGGATACAGCTGACTGCTCTGAACACTAATAAAATATGACCCTGGAATGTGACACAATGCAAGGGGCCATTCCATGTGAAATCAACACAGCAGTTGATAAACCCACCTTGTATTTCAACAAAATTTTGTAAGCCTAGAGAGTATTATATGTAAGTGATAAATATGGAGGTTTTCCTTACTATATCACTTACTTTCAAAGATAATGCATTTTGAACTTTTAAGTTTCCATTGCCTGAAAAATGCTTCACCAAAATGCTTGTAACTCTGGTCCTAATTGAGAAGGCTACTCTTAATTTTACCGACCGAAAGCTCTCAAAGGGGCTCTGATTTGGTATGCCACACATAATACAGTACGGCATATTAACATTTTGACCTGAACACTCAAATATGACTTTATGATGTCATGAAATGCTTCCTGTAGCTGTGTTGATCTGACACAGCATAACCTGTAAGAGATATGAGCAGGAATTTTTAATAACATATAAACATGGGATTCAAATATGCCCCCCCTGTACAAGCAAGCAGTGAACATATATAGTAATAAATTATGACATTCCTGGTTCATGTGAGAACAGCTCAGTTGTTCTTTAACAAACTTTAAAAAAAACATACAATACATTATTTAGTGTTAATCTTGATCTAAACAAACTCTAGGCCCTTGGAAGAAAAAAAAAGTGAGCAGTAGCCACAGAGTCTGTCTTGTGAATACATTCTCAGAAACATCTCATACAAAGGAAAGAAAACTGGCCTGGAAAATTAAACTAATAAAAGTGTCATATGTACTGTAGGGTTACACAATATCAGGCTAGTTAGTCTCTTTACACAAGTGATAATAAAACTTCTGGTTCCACAACAGGTGTTGGAGTTCTTCAGTTATGAACAGAACATCATCTCCAGAACTCTGACCCATAACGTTTAGTACATAAATGTTAATTTCCTATAATTTTGTTACTTGTTCACATTTTCTAAAAATTCTAATCCATAGTTACTCCATGTCATATGTTTTATCTTGTTTTGTTGGTCCAAAACTATCAAGTATATAACATTAATACCATCACATGCATCTCCTTTACTAATTCAGTTTATACATAAGTAACAGAAATGACTGGATAAGGAGAAAAGTATGTCACATTCCCACAATTCTAAAATTCAAACAACACAAACTGGACCTGGTTTAGTGTCACATGTCAAAGAGCTATGAATTCAATCAATCTGACACTCACAAGTCTGGAAGTGGTATTCTATCAACTGGAGGTGCATTAGGGTCAGATTTAGTCTTCTTGGAGAATAGTGGATCCTTTTTGGCCTTCTTCTTCTTAGGTTTATCTGTACCATCACCTTCTCCATCCTCCTCCTCCTCCACAGGAAGGTACTGGATGTCAGGCTCCTTCAGAAGTCCGTAGTACACTTTGGCCTTGTTATCTGTTGGCAACAAGCATTTCTTTGGGCACACATCAAAACCACAGCCACACAACATACATAGTTTTTGGCACAATGGAATGTGTTATAGCAAGTTCTATAAGACAGACATATAAGAAGAGAGAAGGCAAAGCACTACTCATTCTTAATCTTGACACTAAATCAAGGTGAGTGGTCAGCTTCACATCTGGCTGGATGATGGACTAATAACTGTAAAAAGTGACGAGACATGAACAGTTCCAAATCAGACAATATGCTCATCAACACAACACTTTAAAGACGGTGCATATGAAATCAAAATCGAACTTGATAATAATCAAACAAAAGAAATATTCAGTAAAGAACAGTACCTCTGGCAATGATAAGTGTTCTATGAGAACAGTGTCTGATGAGTGTTGTCAGCCAAAATGTCAGAACTCTATATTTCAGTTTCCTCTGAAACACCAGTTACTATGAAGAAAGTGAAAACATGAGAAACACAACGTCTGAAGATACAGCTCATTTTTTAAGTAACTCCAAGAAGAAACACTGCCAGACAATACAAAGAGTCAATAACTCAACAAGGAATAAAGCTTAAAATAATGATAACTGGAGACAATCATGCAACAATTTGTGCCACTGAACTGTAAAAGAATTTAGGTGTAATTCTTGAAGTATCAAGTTTTGCAAAACCAGGTGTTGGAATGAGTGTTATTACAGACACTTATCCTTTATCCTTTTATGTGTGCCATATGAGACTTAACATTTAATTAACTAATTCTACAATAAGCATTTATGTCTTATTCTGCATCCAACAGGTTTTTCTTTTAAGGATTTGTAAAAGGTAAAGCAATTCCATTACAGGTCTGGACAGGCCCTGAGGGTTTCAGGAGGTTGAGGCTCCCAGATTGCAAGACAATTGGCACATGAAGGTAGTAAGGTTGTGAGCCCTATGCACCGGCCGCCTTTGCCCCTCAGAAAATACTCCTGGTACTCATTTCTGTTAGAGGCTGAGTCAAACCCAGGGCCACACTGCAGTTGGAAGGATTATGTCAATGAAAAATTCCAATGACACCATCAGGAATCGAACCTGCGACCTTCCAGCCTGTGGAGCAGTGTCTCAACCAACCGCGTCACCACGTGCTTTATGTATTTGTAAAATGCAAACATAAATAAATAAATCTACTGGAATACAGAAGTCATAAGCCTGAGGAACATAATTTAAAACATAAAAAATGGCTGTAAACTGTACTGAAGTAACATAGAGTGCAAAGGAAGTACTTCTTAATTGGCAAATACACAATGTTTACTGCCATCTGCCAGTCCACTGGATCACTCACCCTGTCGAGTAGCCTCCCCCACCACAGCACCTGCGGTAGCTTCTATCTGCTGCTTATTGCGTGCAACACCCTCATACATATCGAAGTATAAGTGCTCCTGGATAATGTTGAGAACCACACTGTGCTTCTTTTCCTGCAGGTGTCTCTTGAGAATGGACAATGTGTCCCTTGACATTCGGATGATGAATTCACTTGACCTAAAGAACAACAGATTATTACCTATGAGCAGTAGGTGGTAGCATCTGTTTGGTCTGCATGCAACATCTATCAGTGTGAACCGACCCATTTGTACCATACATATTCAACAGCAAAGCAATACACAAATTAGATATGGTAGCCAAAACCAGCAAATGCATGTAAGTGTATGAAAGTATATTATAAACGTAGTATACCTCCTACATATTTCAGCCACTCACGCGGACCTCTTCGTGGAGGTGTGATGCAAACGATGTTTACATTTATATATTACAAAAGTAAGGTACACAGTATGCATTATGTCGTTCTTTCATGCTTGTGACATACTACATACCATCTACATAAATCATTACACCTTAGAATTAATCACAAAAAAATTTTGTAAATGTATTTTAAAATTGAATACATTTTTAAACCATTTACTTTTTAAGACATCACATTGTACATATGTGCATCAGTTCAGAAACTTCTGTAATACTCGATTTATCTGTCCTGGGTAATGCATTTCCCTGAGGATGGCCACATGAGCGGCCAAAACACATAGGAGATATAATGTACTTATATAATACTTTTATATACTTATGTGCATTTGTAGGTTTTAGCTACCACATCTAATCACTCAATGCACAGTTACTGATCACCTAAAATCCAAACACATATGTTTGCGTTTCACCTGTCTACAGTGCAGAAGATGAACCATACCCCGAGTCAACAATGGAAAACAGGTGACAGGAAAATATTAAATAACTCTAAAGACCCATCATATGGTGTGGTTATCATAATATTCACATGCTGAAGCACCGTGTCTTTAGATACAAGGGGGTGCTGATAAGTCCTTAGCCCGAACTACTTCCCAAGGTTGTAGGACGGAATCGATAGTGTCATTGGAAAGAGGGGTCTGTTCATGTGCTGAATTGCAAGTCTTTTCTTGTTACAGAGGCTGAACGGAAGCACATCAGGTGACACGTGTGATTTCAACAACATGGAGACGCGAGCTGCCATCAAGTTTTTTTTTTATGCAAGGTAAGGCACCGAAGGAAATTCACGCCATTCTGACAGAAACATTAGGGGAACATGCACCATCGCATGCCACCATCAAAAACTGGGAGGCCCAGTTTAAACGTGGTGATTTTTCCATCTGTGATGTGCCTCGTCCTGGACGAACCAAAACAGTGACCACTCCAGAGACAATTGATCAAATTCAAGAGCTAATCTTGGAAGACCGCTGGATATCGGCTAAATCAATAGCTGAGCAACCGGGCATCTCACGTGACCGGGTTGGGTCCATCATTCATGAAGATTTGGACATGCGGAAGCTCTCCGTGAAGTGGGTCCCGAAATGCCTGAACACGGATCAAAAACGTCAACGGTGCCAGTCATCTGAGCAACTTTTGGAATTTTTTCAGCACGATCCACATCATTTCCTATCACGATTGGTGACCATGGACGAAAAATGGTTATATCACTATGACCCGGAGACAAAGCAACAATCAATGGAGTGGCGGCATAGCGGCTCATCCCACCCCAAAAAATTC
>Ga0131853_10009752_pt1 | contig 17567 bp, 7 predicted proteins | sample TergutLab28metaG_FD_92764 | JGI IMG/M metagenome (GOLD analysis project Ga0131853, IMG submission 92764) | Labiotermes labralis P1 segment gut microbial communities from Petit-Saut dam, French Guiana - Lab288 P1 (version 2) (version 2) | ecosystem: Host-associated > Arthropoda: Insects >... | reverse complement strand
ATGTTTCGAGCTTTCTAGAAGCTCATCATCAGGAGATCATTCTTCCTGTACAGTCAGCTTTCTGGTATATAGTATTTGCTGTAGCCCTCCCGTTCTCCTACGTGTTCTGCTCCCGACTGTTCCCATGAAAATAAAGGATAGTCTACAAGTGACATCGTGTTGGTTATTTTAAAGAATTACAATGATGCACGGAACAATGAATGTAAAAAGTAAAAATATGTTTTTCTTTGGTTAATTACGCTGCAGATTCCATACTACGTTGTCATAAATTACGAGCCGTTATGCTTTTAAATATAAAAATATACCATTTTGAAGTGTGTTGCGAATAAATCCACTATTCTTATTGTTACGTGCGATTGCTTTACGTGATAAAGTTTTATTTTAGAGATATTATACAAATCTATTTGAGTGTCCTATACAGAAACGGATATGACTTTTTTTTTACGCGCTAAATTTATGCACTTCATTCGAATAATATTTTACGCTCAGGTAAATTTTATGTCAATCGTAGCAGCGGCATGCAGGATATTCGTTATTTGCATCCGGTTCTGAAGTGGGAATTACCAGATGTTTTTCAAATGAAGTGCCGCAAATGCTATAAATTTATGACATAACTCCGTATCGTGTGCATTGTGCATGTGACTGCTGGGAAGGGAAAGGAGAGGTCTGGAGATAGAGAAATGTGGAAGCGTTGTTTTATGTGGTGACTCAGTGAATATTAATGTCTGTAATTTTGTTACAATAAGCCAACTTGTGACTTAGCACTCGTCTTATAAACGGTACATTCTTAAGTAGCACATAAGTTACAAATTGCCACACAAGTGCAACCAATTTATTTTATAAACGTAACAATGAACACAGTTCACTAAAATTCAAAAGTACACCGCACCAGCGAAGGATGAATATTTTGTAATGCTCTTGTACTGTACTAAATGTATTTTTCATAAGACTGTATAGTGGGTCGTGAAATACAATTACATACCATGCAGACTAATTTGGCGTACCACTTTTGACATGCGTGCCACAGCGTTATTCATACTGAATTCATTCATCACAGAATATTTGCAGACTTTTCAATAATCTATCTTAACGAGACCAGAACTTTCAACTGTAGACATTTTTAACCTTGACATGCATGTAATTAGCCTTGGTCTGTGAGCGTACATAAGCCAAGCGCAAATACGTACGGCAGCCAGGTAATCACTGACTGGGCTACGGGGTACGTAGATTATTCGGAAAGTAAGTACCGTCTGCGCATATCTCTCGCGCATCCTCGACACTGTCACTTTGCGCATGTGCAGTGACTTCCTCTATCAATTGAGAAGCCACAGATGCCATTTCGTGAAATTCGTGTTATGTTTATGTTTGTTCCTGTGAGTTAAACATGTCTAAGACAATTGAAGGTGCCGCCGACTATGAAATACGGTCTGTAATTCGTTTTTTGAACGCTAGGAATGTGCTACCAAGTGAGATTCATCACCAGATCTGTCAAGTATATGGTGACAATGCGATGAGTGATGGCATGGTTAGGAAATGGGGTCGGATGTTCAATGAAGGACGAAAGAACTTGCACGATGAGGCGCGAAGTGGGCGTCCATCTTTGGTGAATGATGATTTGGTGCGTAAGGTCAAAGAAAAAGTGCGTGACGACAGACGTTTCACAATTTCTGAACTGTCTCTGCATTTTCCTCAGATTTCAAGGACTCTGACATTGTCAGTAGTGGCTAACATCGCAGGCGGCCGCGTTCTATGAGGAGGGTATACAAAAACTTGTGCCCCGCTACGATAAGTGCCTCGGTAATGGTGGCGAATATGTGGAACAATAGTTTGAAGAATGTAGAATCTGATAACAATAAATTTTTTTACGAAACCTTACTCGATTTTTTTTTACATTGAAACGGTACCTACTTTCTGAATAAGCCTCGTAGATGATTGGGGTTTGATTCGCGGCGGTTGGAGATTTTCGCCACCTTATCAAGAACGGTTCTAGAGTCCACCCCGGCTTTAATTTGGCAACAGAGCAGACTCAGTTTAAAACTGATAATCCATCTTCATGTGGTGCTGAGTTAAGACGGTGGAGCTGAAAGGCCACTACGGGATACGTCTTCTTGTTATGACTCTTAATTATCAAGAGAGATTACTTTACTTTTAAGATTTAAAATAATTGCTTTGTGCTCTGTGCATGTGTAAGGTAAAGTGCACCCTTGTGAAGGCACTGAGGCTCTGTACAGGCCGTACGGTCCATAGGGGGAGTAAAGGTATAGCTCTACTCTTTCTTGGTCACGGCACTAGAAGGTGGTGAGGGGTCAGCGTCACGCCCCGGCCGCTCTTTAACCCGGGAAAGACCAGATACCTATTGTACAGGAGGCTGGGTGGGCCCCAGGACCCGTCTGGACAGGTGCGGAAAATCTCCCCGCCCACAGGGATTCGATCCCCGGACCGTCGAGCCCGTAGCCAGTCTCTATACCGACTACGCTACCCGGCCCATTCTGTACATGTGTATTGAACCAAAATAAAGGGTGCTGAAAACGGCATAAGAATTAAACATTTTTCACATCACTATGGTATTTTAGAGTTCGTGAATTTTAATTTGTTATTGTCTAGGTAGTGGTATGAGATGTAAAAATTGCGGTGTAATGTCGCATCTGTTTTTATTTTCATCTGCATTAAATTTAATTTGTTCACTCATTTATCCCGGGAGTTTTGTAATTGTTAATCCCTAATACTGTTAATACGTTAGCTTCATTTTACAGGCTGTAATTGTTTTGTGGATAAAAAGTAGCAGTTTATTTCGTTTAAATGTTCCCAGACGTGCTTCTCGTGTTCTAATTTAATAAAACTCCGCTTTATTTCTTACGCTTCAGTGAGAAAGCAATACTCGTATTTCTCGCTGCTGTGTCTTATACAGTGCTGTGAAGTCGCTGGTCAACTGAGCGTATCCCACTTTGCAGATGAATGGTTCTGTATTGCAGCAGAACCTAAATTGGTGTCTGTGTTAACAAATGGAAATGGTTCCCTAATCTGAAACTAGAAATCTCTTTAATCATAAATATATAATTTTATGTGTGAAGACGACTGTTTTATGAGACACGACAGAGTATATTCTGGTATAAATATACGAACGATTCGGAGAAACGTTTTGTCTCGATCTCCCACCCTGAAGAGTGAGGAATTAGGTTCCTCGAAACGTTTGCACCTTTTTTTGGTGATACTTTACTGAGTCACATCCCAGAAAGCAGTACACATTTTTTTGTTAGAAACATGATGACTTTATTTCCTTATTACTCCGCTCTGTATGAGAAACGTTATAATGAAACAAATGTGAGAATTGCATGCGGTGAACAGCAAATGACTTTTAATGTTATACAGAGTTTATATTTTGACTGTTCTTGCATAGTGGCCTTATGATTCCTCGATCTTAGAGCCGAAATTATTTGACAGAATAAAGTATAGAAGTAGCTTTTTGTGTGTGATTAATAATTGAATACAAATTTACATTTTTCACATTATTTTTAACAATTACATATTAAATATGTGGCACTGTGTACTAAAAAATTCGTAAAGCGTGGAAGAAAGAAGGATTTAATGAGTGCTGAACAGGAATGAGTGGTCGTATTATTTGGAAGTTGGTCAACAGAATTGGAACGTTATAGTGAACTGTGAAATTTTCAGGATGAATAGGCCTTCGCTTAATATGACGTTCAATTAACCGCAGTAGCTTAATACATTGTAGAAATTCTAGTTATTTTTCGTCCGGATAAGTTTATGAATTGCTTTACATTCTTTGTGGGATATACAAAATAGAAGTTCTACCACTTTCCTTGAAAGGTTGCTAAGCTTCATTAGCAAACCGCTAAGACACATACCTTAACACATATTTTACCACTAAACATGACTACGTAACTGTATAAATAGATGAGATTTTGACACATGATGATAGGCAATTGTTAATAAGAGTAAACAAACGCACGAGCGTCTGAATTTTGGAAAACGTTATTTGACACTCCGTATAACAGAGGCCAGTTACTAAACAGGTTTATGATTCGACTACGTTTGTATGTTACGTTTTGAACGCCTTACTATTCACTGGCTTTCACCAGTGGCAAAGTTTTTTTTTCGGAACGGCGCCATCTTTACGATAAAGTCCTTACTGCACTGTTTTAAACGTCAACTGGTCAGCAATACAGGGGCGCAGTTTGAAAATATGGAAGTAATGATATTACCTTGAATTAAACGAGTTTCTTTTCGATAGCCCAAATAATTCATTCAGCCAAAATCGTGAATTTTCTCTAAACGGTTAAAATCTAATATACCTTTGCTTCAAAATTCCTTAAATAGTAATGAACAAATGTTTGTTTATATGGTACTCCTGTAGGTTATTACATTGTGTGCGATTGTAAGCTTGCTCTAGCGTTTTGGGGAAAACTGTTACTTCCACAACCAGGGTGAAAGAGTGAGGTTGACATCACTGATGAAGTGACTAAGAGGGGGGTGTAGGTCATTTACTTTGGACGTTTGAAAGGATTGTGACAAATCAGAGCTAAGGAAAGAGAGGTTGGAATAAATAGGTAGGCAGATTAGAGAGAGATATATACAGAGAGATAGGTCACAATTGAGAGTTAAGTTTCCATTGGCTCGGTACAACGTCCATTCTCTCCAGGCTATTTTCCCTACTTTCTCCTCATGTGAATGACACTCTGCGGCCTCCCAGTCACTGAATCAGCCATCTGAAACCAATTCATTCAACGAAGCAGCACGTTCCCCGTGATGTCGGAACAACCTGAATAATGATTTCGCTTACAGAAATTGCACGGCATGTGTTAACACCGACTAATTGGGGCATACAGTTGTGGACTATTTAAAGGCCGTGTCAGCTTATATTTCAGTATTTCAGTTTAAACTCGCGTATCGTAATTAAGTATAAGTTTTATGCTGAACACAGTTACACACGCTAAGAAATATTTCTTTTCAGAAATTGAAAAGACAATTAAATTTGAAACGAAATTAGTTCATTCAAGACGAGCGAAATTGAAAAAGTTTTCTTATAAAAGGAATGTGTATTGAAAGTCATTATTATTCGTAAGAGAACCTGTTTTTAAAGACAATTAAATCTCAATTGGGCCTCCTTAGCTAGTAGATAAATATAACCTTATGGTGCTGCATCTCATTGATTATTTCATAGACAGATCTTGGAATTCCTTGTTGTTTTGAAACCAGCCATTTTGGCACCTTTGTCGAATATCATCCAGTCCACCATCTTCTGTAGGAAGCATGCAATACTTCCTTGTTGTGCCGGAAGGTGGTAACAGGTGTGTTAGTTTTATATGAAACCGGCCTAACTTTGCGAAAAAAGCTTCAAGAGAAGGGGCTGATCTTCTGAATGTCGCTTGTTAGGCTTCTTCTGAAAGAAACTGCAAACATCTACCGTTAGCTTCATACTGTTCGTCAGTCCGTGCGTCTGATTGCATGGAATATCTTGGATCCCATTTAGAGGTGTTTAATTTAAGTTTTATATTGAGTGTTTTTACAAACATTTTCGGCCAAATTCACGGTTGGTTAAAATATAATGACACAAGAGATATCGCACTTGAAGATCTGCGTAGTTTTATGATAATATCTCGCAGAATTATCTTTCGATTGAAGAAAAACTTAAGAAGGAATTGCCGAGGAAAGGAAAATAGAATTATATGTAGGATTCCAATTTTTCTAAAAAAAAGTGCCTTTAACGAGATAACCAGAAACAGCAAGGCGGAGCCAGACAGGCACAAGAAGTAGTTGACGATCTGCACATAGTGGCGCCGCATATGTGTTTACATGATGCGTATACTAGGTACTTAAGGCAAAAATACTTGTCTGATATACTCTCAGGTCTACAAAAATCGATAAATTACACATTCGCTGTGAGTGGTAGCTTCTTATTCACACTGTATATGCACACTAGGCCATAAATGAGGGATGTCGATGCACTGTCTCCATTCTGTTAACGCTGATACAGTAGCGAAAGTCAGAATGAAAAGAAAGGTATTAGTTGAAATAGAATTTCATTTTAAAACAGATATGTAGGATTAACAGAAGATGGAAAGTAAAAATTAAGAAAACAAATCATGACACAAAGATCCGGACACGCTTGTGATACGCTACCCTTTTGTTTTCTGTACTGTTTAATAATTGTAAGTAAGGTACGCAGCTGGAATTACTGTGTTCTTCAGTGTCAAATATATTTCTCATATTTCGTAACTAACAGTTTATGGATCATATGTTTTCTATAAGAAGCTTATAGTCGTGTACTGCTTACGAAAATTACAGTTTATAGTAAAGGTAATTTCATTACAGTGTTCACAAAAGCCAGCCGCCGAGTCCCTTCCCCAGACAGTGGAATCTAGTTCACATTTTGACTTCCGACTCCTGAAGACTGATTTCTGACGTTGTCTTTCAATCTATCTGTTTCCAGTTTTCCCAAGTGTCTCATGCCTTCAGCGTTTTTTTATACACGACAAAATGGAAATGATATATTGGAAGAATCTTGTGTTGGTTGATGGGGTCTGATATAGTTACATTACTCAGCTGTTGCTCTCTTATGTACATATTTGCATGTTTACACACGGTTGGCGTGTTTGGCCTTGCGATAGCTCAAGGCGCGACGACACATTTCACGGAAGAGAGTTGTGCGCCAAATTTTCTGTTATGTTGGGGACCCAAAGGGATTCGCACCCTTAACTTGGCCTATTACTTGTTACAGCTTCATAATGGGAAAAGCATAACGATGTTAGTTATTGCAGTTATATGAACGTGTAGAGAAAATATTTGGACCTAAAAGCGGCCCACAAACATTACACAGTGAAGAACTCTAGGACTTTTATTCTGCAACACATTTAATTAGGATGATTAAGTCAATGAGGTTTCAATGGCCGGGCATATAGGAGTCATTCAATTATAGATGGAGAATTTGAAAGGATGGGACAGTTTTGGACAAGTAGGCGTAGATGGAAGGGTAATATTGAAAGGGGGAAGATTTTCAGTTAGCTGAGATTCTACGAATTTCTCAGGACCTCTGCTGTCTTAATTAAATTTTGACTAACGTAATTAATTGTCTTGTTAGAGGTGATAAAGTTGCACTCGTTTGTTATTTCACGGTCGTGAAATTAGGAAAATGTTTTAATTTCTAATTATTATATTTTCTTATTGTAAAACTAGGAATTTGGGGAAAGTATTGCGGCTGTAAATATTTCTTTTATTTGTTATGATTTTGGATTATTTTTAACTTATCATCGAAGATAATAATACAGATTTTTTTTGACATGATGCATCCTGTTGCTTGTCTTGACTACACAATAGTAACTTGGTAGTCGTAACACAACTATTAATTTATATAGTTGTTATCTCTGCGTTAAGATCTGCCTTTACTTTTATTGTTACGTACATCAACAAATATAAATCATTAAACGAAGATAGACGTTAGGCAATACCACGATGTCTTGTGTACCTTTATGAGACTGTGTAACGTAATGTGTAAAGCTAAAGTAAGACGAATCTTGCTTTTGCTGATTGACTTTCGAGGACGATGTCGCGGACTTGTACGGGAATGGAGGTATGACTCCATGCAGTCCTAATTTTAGTACTAGGCGGAAGTGACTTGAGCGATTTAAATCCAAGCCACTTCACTCGTAGCCATCGGATACGAGGTTGCAAGGGACGCATGTCGATCTGAATAGGGCGGCCAAGGAAACGCCTTATGTTGCTGTCGGGCGTCGAACTCCTTTCGTCCACTTCGTAGTCTAGGTATTGTAATCAGTGAGACCTTGCGGTTTGTGTCATGATATGGAACTATACACATATTTATATGAAAGTAAAGTATCTTTTGGGGTGAATGTTGTTTGTTAATAAGGAATATTCCCACGTTCTTATTCATGTAATTAGTCGAAATCGCTGTTAGGAACTAATTTAAGCTGAATCCCTAAAGGCGACTCTAAGACGTATTCACTGCTGAACTTAATGTTCTTACTCTTATGATATTGAAAACTGATAAGTTATCGGAGGAGACACCGTATTGTTGGTAAATAATTGACAAATTTTCTCCAAAATTTTGGTGGCTAACTTCCAACGCGTTCGGTGTTATTTCTTACCTAAATTTATTACTTAAATTATTTTAAAAGATTGTTCTACTAAAAGTATCCGTTTCGAATCGCCCTCAAGGCGGGAATTGAAACTTTGAATATGCTCGTGGGTATCTGAGACTTATTTTCATACAAATAATGTAGGAAGTTTTATCGGTTCAGTTTTTCCATCAAACGTGAGAACAGAAAGTCTGTAAATGCATTTTAGAGGCGGTTCTGATACTTCAACCACTCAAAAGGTAAAACGGGTCGAATTGTTTTTAAAACGCAAGTTTCTGACATCAGTTTAAGTTAAAAAAATATAAAAGGAGAAGCACTGAAGGAATAAAGAAGTATATGCGAAGTTCTGAGGGAATGAAATATAAGTTAGGAAGAGAAAATAAGCTTCTAAGTTGAAAATATTTTAGTTGGAATTGCAGGACGCTGACGAAATAAGGCTCGGGGAATCAAGTAGCAGAAAACAGAGTGCAGCGGACAATTTTTTTATGATTCTTAGCGCCACTTTTAATTTCTACGAATGTGTTATTAACTTTTACGCGTCTTGTACTTTACGTAAATGTATTTCTATGTACATAAACTACTAGATTGATACTAGTTTATTACTTCGTATGTGTTGGTGTACATAGGCCTGTGATCGTCATCAGTTGCAGTAATACGTCAGGTAGAAAAAGGGCAGTGCGTATTTTTTTTTAATTCAGTGAGCTAATGCAGGAGTTATAATGGGCTTTCAAGTTTTGCTGGTCTGTGTTTTTGATGTTAGTCCCTTTTCTTGTAGTGACTGCTGTTCTTGTTGAGTTATGTGTGCCGTATTTCTAGATTTGTTTGAGCTTCCCTTCAGGCCTTCTTGCTTGTGTTTTCTTCTACACATTGTTGTGAGAATTATTATTTTTATAATTATATTTACTTTTATAAAATAATATATTTATATTATTTTTAATTATATAATTTATAATTTTATAATGTATATAATTAAAAATAATATAACATAGCCCTTATTTTGACTCAAGTACCAACTAAATGCGCTTAATATGTGATGCAGTAGTCACTTTACTCCGATATGTTTCGGCATAACCATGCCATCGTCAGGGAGTAAATGTCAACTCTAAACCCATTAACAAACTTGGCACGTACTCCTTGTTGATGGCATGGTTATGCCGAATCATGTCGGGGTGAAGTCACTATTGTACTTAAATGAACAAAGTGATTCGAAATGCAGAGGATAAATAAATTTAAAATTATTTTCTTTGTTAAGGAAATTTTATTTCATTCGCTGCTATAAGTGAGCACAAATTGGTTTTGTATTGGTGGTGTTTGTTCAAGGAACTCCAGGTATTTGTCGAATTTCATTCTGTCGTTACGTAAGGGCGACAGTTGGTTGTTATTTCAGGTGCATTATTTGCGACGGACAGTACGTATTACTCGGCGGAAAATGCAGCCGTGATGGGAAACCCGTGAAATGCATAGAAGGTTTAGGTAGAAAAACGTGAAGGTAAGAAACTACGCAGAAGATATAGCCGTGGCTGCATGGGTTATATTAAAATAGACTTAAAAAAATGATGGGGATTTAATTTGATTGGCTCAGATGGAGACTAAAACCGGGATTTGTGAACAGGTAATGACACTCGTGACTCCACAAAGTGTGGGGATTTCTTGACTAAGTGAAAGAATACTATTGTTTTTTTGCGACGACTATTCGCCTTACAGTTGCTGCGCATGTAACAAAATTTTCCCGTATACCGAGATGATCAAGTGAATCGAGAACGTACACCTGGCTACAAGAACAGTTTATTTTTGGCTTAGTCGCGCATGTCCGTTTGTCTGTCAGTATTTATCATTGGCTCCCTTTTTACGGAATTGCGTGATATTTAATGTTGAAGTCTTTTATTAAAATCTGTCGGGAAAATTTAATATTGTTTGAAATTGGACAAATTATGGGGAATATTAATTTCAAATAATTTATGACAAAGGGCTACATTTTTCCCTATTACGATAAGTACTTCGTAGCCAGTTTGTTCGAATATATGTATTTGTTGTCTTATCTCCTTATTGCTGTTTTTGGTAATCGTAATATTTTTAGAGGTCTTACCAGACTTTTCTTTTTTTTTTTTTTTAGAGTACCTGAAAATAAAGCGATGACAAATTTTATACTGCGATCATTATTTTTCATCATAGTTCAAAATTTTTGCTATCTCCTTAACTTCATTTTAAAACGTACGGCTCTGTGAATCGCCTGTGTGACATCGTTATAAAAACTTCCCTTCTTATGCCTACTGTCACATCACAAACCGGGTTGGAACAACCGATGTGTCACGTTTGACTTCGGAACTGCTCTTTATTGGTATTTGGAAGAAGAATTTCCCTTAGTAATGTTTGGTTTGTATTTCCCTACGTGTTCCTATTTGTTTTAAGTGCACACTGACTTATTTACTATTTGTTCATTTTCTAAGATGTGGTGGAGTAAAAAGTAGTTATAAATATGGAACGGAAATTTGCGGTTTATTTTCTTCTGTAGGGTGCAGTATTTAAGTAAAGCGTAGGGAAGTTCGCAGATAAATTGGTGCTGAGGTTAGGGTTTAGCATGTAGTGGTCATGAATTCATTACTCTAAGTGCTATTCAAATTTTGGTTCGCGGACGAGGAGAGCAATAAATTCTGTTAACCTTAAGACTAATGGTGAACCTCGTTGCTCATGTAAAACAGGTTATGTATTCAGTAGACGGCTGTTCATTTAACGTGCATGGAACTTTAAGCATAATGGTACAAAGTGAAGTCCGTTGTCTGACTTGTGCGCTGAAACGAGATGGACCTGTCAGTATAGACATTGTTTTGATGAGATCGTGGGACGCTGGAACTTTTCGGAATTCGAGCCGAATCGGGATGTGTTTCAAATATCTTTAAATTACGAATATCCAAGTATGTGAAACATTCTTTTAATATAGACACATGTTAATTAAGAGACTGTTTTCTTAAGTACAGCATTATTCCTTAAAGATTTAGATTTGCGAAACGCACTGAAGTTGTCTGAAGGGGAGAAAATTTCAGTTGTGTTAATGATGAAATATGAGACCAAATAGGATGAGATAAACATACATCACGCATGGGGGAGAATAATTAAATCAGAATATTATAGTCTTGTAAAAAGTAAGATTAAATGAGAGTTCACAGATGTCTGGTCCAGCATCCTGTGATGCTGTCATTAGATACAGCATTGAAAATGAAATGCAATGGTTTACCTCATTTTATACTTACTTCTGTTTTCTCTTTTAGACTACAAAAGCAACGATAAAAGAACAGGATGTTTTAAATGGAGTACATTTCATGACGAAATTAAACAATTCTGGTGTTGCTTCTATTTGTCCACTTGGCATAGCTGGCTACAGATGTAAACAAATTACTGCTTAGCGTCGGTGCCAAAACTTTCAAGAATTCTCTGCCGAAAAAGATTAATATTTCTTCAATAATTGCTGGTAATTCACAAGAACGGAACATGGTGAAGCTTAACGCACACATCTGAAAGTTCTCCCATTTCGCTCTCAGGTCTTTTGACCATCGCCTATCGATTATCGACATTTCCCAGTTCATTTGCCGATAAGCTGGTCTAATCACCCGCAAATACTCCAGAAGCCAGTGAAATAGAAACATTACTGTGCTGTACGTCAGGGTTCTCTCGGCTAGATAGCAAAGTGTCACGTAAATTATAGAAAACTCCCCCTTGTATTTAAGCTGCTTACTTTGCTATAAAATTCATATTGAACAACATTTAACACGTGCATAAATAAATCAAAGCCCAACACATACGCATGCTGTAAAATTAACAACCCTTTGTATTTTCTCTCACATGTTTGGACTTCTTGAAAGCTGATCTTCAGGCAGACTTGTTTTTAAAACTTAGATATGAAATACCATACCTTACGTAGGAGGACAAAATAGCTAGCTACTCAGTATATTAAAGAGTACCAAAATATTTACATTAATGTATACAAATATATATTAATTTACATACATTCTGAGACGAAGATGTAGGATTGTTTTAAATTTGAAAGCGTGCTTCAGATCAATTACGAGGTAACATATGGTCATACTTTCCTGAATCACTGTAAATTTAAATTCTTTAACAGACACATGAGTCTGACCATAGACGATTTTCAACTTGAGCGATTCGAAAATGTCACTTGCTTGGGATCATTTGTGAACAGTGAAAATGAGACGTGGACAGACATTAATTCCAAACCAAGAAAGCAAAGCAAGGATACCTAGCACACATTAAAATCTTCAGTTCTGAGGTCCTGTCCCGAAATATATAAAAAGCTAATACGACGCATGCTGACTTATGTGTAAGAAACTCGGACAACGACCACGTAGGAAACGAAAGCGCTCACGGTTTTTAAAAGGGAGATTGTAAGGAAAATGTAGGGACCCGTAAAAGAAGAAATTTGGGTAATAAGAACAACCGAAATAAAGCACATGCTACAAAGGAAGTTATTGTAAAATTTAAAAAAAAAATCCGTCGACGAGGAGAATATGGTCGTGTTGAAAGACTGCAAAACAAAGAGTGCCAAAACAAGTTGTGGCAGCTACACTGAAAGAAACGAGGAAATAGGAAGACCACAAACAGATGGAAAGACAAGGTTAAAGAGAGCTTCAATGTAGTGGGAATAATAAATAGTCAGGGAATGGACAGGGACATTCGGGAATGGAGGAATTTCGTATGGGAAGGCGAGGAGGAGGAGGAGGAGAAGAAGAAGAAGAAGATGAGGCAGAAGACAAGAGGTAGAGACTATGAGGTACAAAGTATGTACTGTATAATTGTATAGGCGTATGTAGAAATATACTGATATTTTAAAAATTCTGCTTTTCCTCCCAAAGTTACCGTGTACGCTCTTGGGAAGGATAAAGTGTCAGGCAATTGTTCTGTAATAAATTATTCAGAAATGCCAAAAATTGCTGCTTGAAGCGTTTTAAGGGAATATTTTTAAAATCTGGTGTTATTGAAGGTCGTTTTAGACAGACTTCCAAAAGTAACGGACGGATGGTTAAAACAGAAGGTCTTGTATTTCTGTGACAGAGTTTTCCTGACGAAATTGGCAAGGAATGAATTTCTAAAGTACTTACATCCCGATTACTTTTTTATACAAGGATTATACAGATAATTGTCCATTGCAAGCGACATGGTTCACTTACATGAAGTTTCGGAAGTGTTTCTAAAATTCCGGTTGAAAATAACAGTTCTTACTCATGTATCCGAAAAGTGATTAAATTTCAATGGAGGGAGAGCAACAAGAAATGTAAGCGTCAGCTGTAGTTCAGTAAGCCGTCCATTGTGTGTGGCCTGACTAGAAGAAGGCTCTGTAACACGAGGGACGACCAAACAGTTTTTTGTGAACTATTATTCTGGCTGTTGTTTCTATGCTAATGGATGGTGTGATGGTTTTTAGATACTGATAAATGATGAGAAGACGCCCCGTTCTAAGTTATGCTTGGCGTTAGTTCGATGACGAGAGAAATACATTTTGAGGACGGATTCGAACCCAAATATATTAAAAAATTGCGATCTCGCTGTGGCTGACTTGTAACGTTCTTTGATCATCTCCGCTAGCACTTATAAAATTCTGTATTAAGGAAGGAAAGGGACCTGGCAGACTGAACAGATGTTCATATTGCTGGGACTGCCGGATGTTACTTTGCACATTATTAAATTCTGTTTTGCGAGGTCTGAGGTTTCCACAGCGGTGCTGATGGAAGTTAAAGTCTTCCGGTGTATGATGTCACGTAAACAGTTAGTTGTCTGAAAAGCGTAGTATATATGTATATGTATACGTATATATATATATATGTTCTCTTCAGCCGTTATTTGTAGCTTGCAACTTCAAATTATATTTTCTTCAGCTGTCATGTGTGGGTATATCGTTTAGCATTTTATTATTTGGACAAACTAACACTCCTTTTCCGATTTTTTTTTTGGCAATTTGGTCGCAGTTAGTAGTAATAAGATTGTAATGAAAAATGTATTTTTGTAACTCAGATCTTATAAAGATAACGGACATACAGTGAAGGAATAACGCCATGTTGTGCGCGAGCATTCGAGTTTGTTGCAGACGCAACTACATATCAGCGAAATAAACTAATATGGTGAGAATCTGTGTTAAATAATTGGATTCGAAATTGAGAATTGTTCTTATCACAGGGTATAACTTCATTGCAGAATAATAAATAATATAGTGTGAGTAATGTTACTGAATTGAATTTTATAGCTTAGTTGTAGGTTCCTGCGAACAAAGTAATGAAACTTCTGGTCTGGTAGAAGAAAAATAATTTTTAACTAACTTACCCAGCGATTGTTAGCTTCTGAAGGAGGGCTCTGCCCTACAGAGCTACGTATAGGTTTACAAGCTGTGTTTTTTTTAATTAAAAAATATCTAACACTGAATTTTTGCTTGTAAGCAGGAAACGACATTTTTGATCATGACCTAAATGTTGAATTATATTAGTTTGTTCTCAATAGGAGCGTCATAAAATATTCAACGGATGAGCGTAGGAAAATGCACGAAATGTGCCTCAGAAGAATAATGGCTATGCAATTATACAGTAAAAACCAATAAAATTCACATTTTATAAATTCATATTCTAATTTTTAAAAATTTAATTTAATTTTTTATGTCTTCTACATGTTTCGAAACCTAGGGTTCATCTCTAGGAAGGCGGTTGTATATACAATTTTGGGTACACTACGTTGTACAGGTTGAAATTACAAGTAAAGGCTTTTATAAACTAAGTATAAAAAATTTGAAATTTTTAAATATATCGATGTGAACATAAACCACAGTAGTTAAATATATGATATATAAAACTTAAAACATGAGAATATAAAATTAGATCTCTTGTAAAAGCCTTTTTATTTTAATATCAGCATGTACCTCGTACTGTACCATAACTATATATACAATCGTCTTACTGAAGATGAACCCTCGGGTTCGAAACACGTAGAAGACATAAAAAAATTAAAAATTAAAATATTAATTTAGAAAATACGCATTTTGTTGGTTTATATTGTATAATTATACTACAACGCACGGTGCAAAAACAAACGAAATAAATAATAATGGCATTTTCCCCTTCCCAATTATTAAGGGTTGTTTCAGGACACGTTAGCCGTGATGTGTTTGTGGTACTTGTAAATAAAGCGGTTGCAGCTGTGTGATACGTTTCAGTCTCTGATTGCATTCTACTTAGCAGTAATATCTCCCATGGCGTGACTTCCACAACTTGCGTATGAGCTAGACGTAGTATTGCTGCCCTCTTATACGCTGATCATAGGCGTGCAAGTCAATAAATTTCCTTGCGCTGTGTGGAATGGGGAACAAATCTATAGTACTTCGAATCTACTGCACAGTTTAAATATTTGAAGAGAAAAGTAGCAAATTAAATTTACATTGGGGAAGAAATTAGTAGCGGAGTTTTGTTCGTACTCTTCTCTTCCTTCTTTGTTTATTTTTAGAGCTCTCACAATTTGGAACCTTTTATCTTCTCCTGAAATTAGGAACAAAATTCCTTGACTGGTTGAGCGACCCTAACTGCATTAAGAAGAAGCTATTCTGTGGAATTTCTTAGTTTCCTATAGATTATAAATTGATCTTTTGTTTCAAATGATTGCGAAACTGTCTTTCACCTTAATGAATGACTGTAGATTGAGAACTTTAGAAGATGAACTGGAGAAAGTATTTGAAGTTACAGCATGTAACTTACGATATAAACGAATGTATATTCAGGTACATGATAACTTAAACTTTCAATGGATAATACTGTCTCGACCACATGAAAGAAATTGAGAAATTCCGAGACATTTATTTTGCATATAGAACCAAAAAGGTCAGAAATTTATTAGGATAACACGAAGGAAGCATTTTACGTACTGGATATAAATAGGAGGACAATATTAAAAGGGATCCTAAAATTTTACGCGGTAAAGATTAATAACATACGTAAGTGGCAATAAAAAATTAAGAATTATTAATAAAGTTTTATGTTAAATGCAACACATATGTCTTGGGACTGAAGTAAACTTTGAAAAGGTATATGTGTGTTATTGCACAGCACCAATTTGCAACATGTTTCGGCACCGACACCCGTCTTCAGAGAAGATGATTTCTAAAAGTTACTGAGATGACATTGCGTGGCTTATATTACTCGATCGAAAAAAAAACGCCAGCAACAGTAATTCCAGTCGTAAGATATTGTAACATCTAAACAGTACAAATACTTCAGTAGCTAATATGGGATTTTATTCCAATTGTAGCAGCCGCTGCGAATTGGTGATGCAGAATAACGTCCAGATATTTGTCAAATCTGAAGAGAACAGGAGTGAAGTCTGTGCGTATAAACAGCACGAACCTGAAATATATAAATAGCGATTTAGTTTCACTTGTTATTAGATTAAGCATCTCGCAGAAAAACGATGTTTCTGCGTACTTGTTTTGTACTTATTTACAGCGTTGGCGAAGCAGGACGCAAGACTTGCGAACACAAAATCTGTTGCATTGTGTAATAAACCGTACATAGTTGCTTAGAGACAAAGGATACTTGTAGGTAAGTGGCTTTTATTACAGTTACAGAGAGGTAACCAAAGGAAAGAGGAGCGCAGGAAAAGTTTACATTTTGGCAGATATTGATTTTTGTGTAGGGGAATTATTTGTGTAAAATGTGTGTGAAGTAACCATTTTGTTTATCCTGAATTAATAACAATGTTTTTTTGAAGATATTTTTTCGCTTTTTGTATTCTTCTGAATTTCCCCTTTAACATTTCCTATAAATGTCGCAGTATTCATTAAAACTCATTACAGTGGATTTTCATTATTCCAGAAGGAATTACACACTGCATGAACGCTATAACCTGTTACGTGTACTTTGATGTGTGAATATAATTGAGGGATCTTAAGTTGCGATTAGGAGAATCTGTAGCTGCTCTTGGAATGCAGAATATACCTTTTAAAGCTGCGTTATGACACGACTGAAATAGTGGAATAAATAAGCGATTTTAGTGACCATTTCAATATAAAGTGTACATAAACACGTATCACCACGTGAAGGTGTGGGCAAGCAAGACCTAATTTTGCGAGAAGCTGCACGTCTAAATCTATACCATTTAAAAACTCCGTGGCCTTAGTCCGCACGCGAACTATACCGACAGAGCGGCCGCCGTCGGTCGGCGAAGTTAGTGCCAACTTTTGCGGATAGAGGGGTGCACGTGGTCAGCGCAGCGGGTCCCCACAGCCGTTAATCTCTGTTTTCTAGACCTGGAGCCGCTACTTTTTTCATTCAAGTAGCTCCTCACTTGAACGCAGAAGCGTTAGTAGCTGCTACTAGGGAGATTGGACTGGAAGTAAGTGCTGATAAAACTAAGTACATGGTCATGTCTCGAGATCAGAATGCAGGACAAAATCACAGTGTGAGGATTGAT
>Ga0131853_10009751_pt1 | contig 17568 bp, 9 predicted proteins | sample TergutLab28metaG_FD_92764 | JGI IMG/M metagenome (GOLD analysis project Ga0131853, IMG submission 92764) | Labiotermes labralis P1 segment gut microbial communities from Petit-Saut dam, French Guiana - Lab288 P1 (version 2) (version 2) | ecosystem: Host-associated > Arthropoda: Insects >... | reverse complement strand
TCAAGTACGTTGACGCGTTGATGAGGATTCAAGTACGTTGACGCGTTGATGAAGATTCAAGTACGTTGACGCGTTGATGAAGAGTCAAGTACGTTGACGCGTTGACGCGTTGAGGAAGATTCAAGTACGTTGAAGCGTTGATGAAGATTCAAGTACGTTGACGCGTTGATGAAGATTCAAGTACGTTGACGCGTTGATGAAGATTCAAGTACGTTGACGCGTTGATGAGGATTCAAGTACGTTGACGCGTTGATGAGGATTCAAGTACGTTGACGCGTTGATGAAGATTCAATTACGTTGACGCGTTGAGGAAGATTCAAGTACGTTGACGCGTTGATGACGATTCAAGTACGTTGACGCGCTGATGAGGATTCAAGTACGTTGACGCGCTGATGAGGATTCAAGTACGTTGACTCGTTGATGAGGATTCAAGTATGCTGGCCCGTTCAGTAGTGCTGACAAGTTGTTGTCGACTTCGTCAAGTCTACGTGTATTTCTATTTAACTATTTAAGTTTAAATTCTGTGCAGTAAAATTCGTACCAATATAATCTTGACAGAACTGTAACTATATACCTTTTGTTACTTTTGGGGGGGGGGGGCATTCGCAAATTTGAGAAAAGCGATTATAAGCTTCGTCATGTCTGTCCGTGATTCTTAAAGTGCAGTTGAACTGGTTGTAGATAATTTCGAGTTCATATTATTTTCTGAATTCAATTGTCTTACAATTATACAAAGGAAAAGGCATTTTAGCATATGCAAAGAAACTGAGAATCTATCGATTTCGTCATGCTTCCGCTCCCCTCACATCCCCGCATTTCCACCCTCTTTATTGCGTGAAAAATGAAAGTAAAATGTTCCTTTCAGCTAGACAAAAAGTTAAAGTCTTTCATTATGAACATCCGGATTTCCTGAAAGATTTTTCACGGTAATTCTAGGTGGACTAACTCAGTTTTCTTTACACGGGAGAAAGACTATAAATTGAAAGGACAGTGCGTCAAAGCTGCACTGTGACGTCTTGCGATCTGTGTAACCGCACGGTCACTACGGCGATTGATTGAACTAGCAACAGCGAAAAATATTTGCTAAGGATAAGGGGATATCGAAGTGTTAAGTACACGCCACAATAACAATAATAATAATAATGTGGATATGAGTAACCTAGAAACATTCGTTGTTTCAGTTTTATAATTGTAAATACCCTGTATACATGTAGCAATAAATATTAATAATAATATCTCTCTCCGTGCTATTCGGTTTTCACGTGTAATTCTGGAAAGCAAGACTTGAAAATTCTTAAAATATATCTTAAAAAGCCTCACAACTCGTCCCTTTTCAGAATATAACTTCAAAACAGCACCTAGTCTCTTCGGCTTATCAATGGATTTCGTAAGTGTCTTTATCCTTTGGCTGGAAGAAGTTGTGCCTGTTCTTAAGAAGGCATTATGAAGGCGTAGAGGAAGAATCGAGTTAAATTTCCATACTTTCTGTCATTTTGTGATATTTCAAAACATGTTCTTTTGTGATGCTAAAACTCACTACATTGTTTTAAATTAATAAAATCCGACAATAGAAGAGTTGAAACTGGTCACTCCCTCGAACGCACGGATGTTCTACGTATGGATTTCTCTTGTAGGTAAAAGAGGATCGATTTGCTAAGATCGACTTTCCCACGTGCGTATCATGCCGCGTCAAATGTATAGACTGCAAGGGCTGTGAAGACAAATATCCACACTTTTTAGTCATCCACAGTCAGTGAAGATAAAATTGACCGGTTCTGACACTGTCAAAAGCAAGTAATTTAGCCGTGTTGGAGCACGAGATCGGAGTGGTATGATTATATATTCCTCTTACGTTAGAACTTAATGTTTAGCCTATTTCGAATAACTGAAAATGAAAGGAAAGAAGCTGTCTAGATTCGTGCAGATTACTTTCCCTAAAACGACGCTTCTTTTGATGAATAGAAGATAGTTTAAAGTGATTTCAAGCATTAAAAATCTGTTCATAAGAACGCATTTGTAGATCTGATATAATTATGATTTTATGAATTTCCGGACTGATACACATTGCGTCAATATTTAGGGTTGTTGATAAAGGAGGGCTTTTCGTGCAAAAGGCAAGAAAAACTCTATAGCCTGGCACTATACGGAAATAGAACTTTGAGATGACTGTATCGTTCGCCAGCTCTCTCGAAAGCAGGTCTGTAACCATATATTTATGTGTCCTACATGAATAATGAATTTACGCAGGCACCTATGCGAAAAATTGTCAACTTTCAAAAATCGAAAAAATACTCACTTAAGACCTGAAAGTGTTCTCACTCAAGCTGCAAATGCGTGGTACAAACTTCCACGTCACTCTTAAACGTAGAAACTGTAGTAAACTGTCGAAGGAATACAGCCAGTATAATTTTCTTATATTCATGGTGATTTTCTTTCCAATTCCTTCGTAATTTGCATAAAAATAACTCTGAGTGCACCGTAATAAATTCTGGCTAGAAAGAGAGAGTTCTGTGTTCTTTAAATAGCTGCATCTCTTACTGTAGGATGATCCATATGAAGAACTTAACCGCTGTTCAGGTTACAAGTCAAGTGGTAATAATTGCTATGTAACTTAGTATTGTTTTATTTGAAGAAGGTTTAATTTAAGACTATAGAGGGTTGGACGCTAGGGTTATAGTGACAAACTGAAAAATATGGGGAAGTTGACATGGCCCATTTAATATACTATCTCACGATTTCTGTGTACAGACTCAGCAAACCAAAGACAAACTTCAGTCAGTGTATCGGGACTCCAGGTCGCATTTCCTAGAATAATTATTAATCAGTTAGCCTGACTAAAAATGAAAATGGCTAACTAATATTATGAAAAATCTAACATAACGAATTGAACAAAATTTGATGAACGATTCACTGCACACATTAAAAAATAACTTTGTTGCGACATGTAAAGCGGACTTTGTCTTGAATAAATGTGGCCGAAAACTGGTATTGCCGAATAAGGTTTATTGCAATTCTATCACAAAAAGTTTCAACACATTCCGTACAACAGTTTACGATAAACATAAATATATTGTGTCCTTAAGTAAAGCTCTACATATTATATCTTCCTTGTCCACTTAGGCTACTTTCTTCAATTCTTAAAAGTTGTTTAGAACTCCATTTTCGAATATCTGCGATCTGTTATTCCCTCAAAGAAAGAGATCTTTTTCAATTCAAAAGCCTAGGGACAACATAAGAAGTTAGTTGATATTACTAGAGAAACACTTGTCCCTTCTTCTTCTTCGTTTTTGTATTCTCGGGTGTCCGATTTGCCAGTCACTCAAAGGTAATTACACGTGCTTCTCAAGCTTGGTCTGTACAATAAAATTCTACGTGAGGTTTGTTTTCTGAAGCATGGTTCGGAACCTGGGGCAAGAAATCGACTTAATTCAGGAAATCTACGCGTCGTTCACTAAGATCTCTCTCTCTCTCTCATTATAAGCTTCGCTTCTAATATAATCCTTTAAGAATGTTCTCAGAAATAACACGCTTGTCTTAACCCATTTTATTCCCGACAGTGTTTCCACTTCCACAACTAGCGATTAATTTGTAGCTATATCACGTACAATTACCTTGTTCCTCTCCATTTCCCATTAGAGTTTCTCATTATTAACGTCTTCGTATGGGTTGCGCTTTACCCCTTAGCGGCTGAGAAGGTAACAGGCCACGCACGTATGTCACATGTTTAGCCATACATTTGTTACTAAATGCTTATGACACACATTTCTCTAGTGATCTACTTGTTAAATTAATTTATTTATCTCTTCTCCAGTTTTCTTATACGAAAAAATATTGGCCTCTAAATCTAAAATTCTAGCTTTTGATTTATATGGATGCGCAACTTGACTTCCAATGTCGAAGGACGTTGTAGAATGAGGATGTGTGAGTACAGAATGCTGAGAAAAACAAATCAACCCCAGAAAATATGGGAAAAACTGCATAATGAGAAGCTATATAAATTTTAATTGAAATAGATATTATTAGGATGATATAGAGGATCGTATGGACAACCCCTGAAGTGTGAACGCTGAGATGTGAAAGACATAAAAGAGCCTGAACGTACAAGCACACTTCGGAGACCTAAGCTTAGATACGTAGGTAATATTCAGGGGGTTCTGACAGAGTTAGGACGTAAATAATGGACTGAATTATCTCGCATCCAGTAGCGGGCTCTTTTGGACACGACAGATATTTTCTTGATGAGTTGAGAATTATGTGGTTGTAAAGAAAGACTCTATAGGCCGTGAAGTTAAGTTACTAACATAGAACTTTATTTTCCAACCATAGCCATTCGAGACCGTGTAATTTTTAAAGTACCAAGGAAACTGAATTTACGGTTCAGAGATGGCATGGCAGTTATTTCTACAACCAATTCCCCTATTTAAAATGTAGACTAAATGTTTAAACCTATTAATTAATATTGGAAAAAAAGACTCCCTGTTGCCTGTTCCCACAGTTTTAATCCGTAATCTCTGCAGACTTACTTCTCTGATCTCTCGTAATCGGCAGAAATTATAAGCACCCCTCCTCCATTCTGACTTACCTACAATATTCATGGAAACCGTACATCTCACTTTAGTAGGTCCACGACATGAAAACATCAGAAGAAGAAATGTGACAACAAACTAAGGAAGTAATGATGGAGACATAACCTATACTAACCTCTATCTACTGAGACCACTGTCCCGTGTAGGCTTGATTCGTACACATGTCTGTGACAAGACGCGAAAAAGAAACAAAACAACTGCAACACAACCAGCAACACTGCACGGGCTCGGAACCCGGACTGCATCCTTAAACTTCACGTTATGGCACAAACACATTTGTTGTTGACTTGTAACGAACGCGTTGCCACGACGACAATAAACCGACCAATAGGGAACGGGCTGGCAACTCGACTATCGATACGTTCCCGGCAATGACACTCGTGGGATATCGACGTGCGAAGGTATCTACTTGCTGTACAACGCTGCTGCGTATCTCGGAGTACTCTGATCCATGCCTCGGAGTGGTATAACGCTGAACGTTTGGTTCATTGCTTAAGTGCTAGTTCTTTAGAAATGTTGCACGCAGCACCAGCACTGTAAATCCCCATAGAGATAAAATTACAGAATTTAGTCTTATGTTGTTTAATGACACCGTTTCGATTGCAAAGGATTACGAGCGTCAAGCAGAAGCATAGAAAACGCCCCCCTCGTCTTACAACTATTGGCACGATAATAATTGAGACTCGTTCCTTGCGCTGGTCGGTAGGGTGGGGGAGGAAAGTCGGTAGAAATTCGAGGGGCACGACGATACGGAAGGGGCCCGAGTATGTTGCGTATGTTTTTTTATTTCTTGGTAGTATCATTATTTGTCGATTAACAAATTAACGCTTTCATACCAAGCCTAAGCGACTGCGAGTGAGTGTCAATCTTTCCGATTTAGTGAAAATATTTTTTAGCCGGTTCGCCCATGATGAGAGGGGGGGGGGGGACAAAAATTTACCTGGACCCGAGCCCGTTCTCGACGGCCATGGACCTGCTTACAATTATTAGATAAATTATTCCCAGACCTCATTAATAGGAATACACAGCACTGCTTTCTGTTAACAGAAAGGAAGTACCCCCAATAAATTTTAGAACTCTGCATGTTTGGGGATTCTCTAAGCCCCCCTCCCTTCCGAGTCACAGGGTCTGCTGGAGTCATATCTAAGCTACTGACGGTGAGTACCTTCGCATTTTGAAGGAGGGAGTGGTGGTCCGTTCTTGATATTCACTTGAATAAACTTGTCAGGTGTTGATGCTGGGGTGGAGAGTAAGCTGCTAAGAGGGGAAGCATCACACACATACCACCAAGCATTTGTTGTTCATTTTCAAAATGGCCACGGTTGCTGAGGCTATGGATATATCCCCAACAGAGTTAATATTTTGGAATAGGATGTAATGCTCCCTGATGTTTCAGAAGAGACCCTAGCAAGGACCATGTATTCACGACTGCAACCACATACGATGTTAGGGAGATAAACTAGAAACTCCTTTTTTCATAATTGTACTGTGGCACATCTATGAATATGTCCAAAGTACTGAAATACTAACATGATACTCAAAAGTGAAGGAAAATAGTTCAGATTTTGTAACACCATAGATTATAGGCCATGTGTGATACTAAATTGGATTTTACAGCTGGTGACTGATTTTGTTGACCCACACTGCTAGAATGTATCAGTTATACTCCCTGATGATGATCCTTCAATGAATAAAACATGTTGGAGTTAAATATAGTGTTAATAAAGTAGTGATTTAATAATTTATGAGTGCATTTGTTAGTGTTTATTTGCTATAGTGGTATTAGTGCACGGATATGAACAAGATACAGTACTTTGCTACAACCAAACTAGCACTAGCACTAACAATAACAGCAACCTATATAGTTACTGTTATTGTTAGTGTAAATATACTGGTTTAGAGAGAGCAGTTAACAGAGAAATAACGCTGTGGTAAGTCCTACAGGAATTGTCCCTTTTTCTGTGTAATTGTTTCTCCATTGCGGTTTTAAGAGAGTCATAAAAGCTACTTTTTAAATAGTAAATTAGTACAAATATAGCTTAAAGAGTAACTGATTGAGCACGAGCAAGTTTTCAAACTTTTTCTCGTTATTTCATCAGATGCTGAAGATGAGAGGGAGAAGAAGATTGTAGATTGGTGCTTATAAAATATTGGCTGAAACTGTGTGGGATGAGAAATTGATATAAAGAAAAATCAGTAGGTGGATGGAGTGTCTGAGACATCATTGTCATTGTCATTGTTGCTGTTGTTTTTTATATGTCATAATTTTTTTTTGCTTTATATCATTGTGGTCTTAATAAATTGCTCTGCTTTTTATTGCATGATGGTTAAAAAGTTTGACTTCTACTAACCCCACAACCACCTAAATGCTATTAAGTGACCCAGTTTTTGGCTTTTAAGAAATGCAATTAACAAGATGGCTATCTCAAAATATTAAACGGTAATGGATCAGTGGTGACTGATGGAGGTGAAGTGATAAACCGCATTCTTACCAACACGTTAAGTAAAAGGTATGACCTATTAATGTTTATGCAATATTGTAATATGTCACAAAACTTTACAAATTGCAATATTCATAGTAAAATTTTAGGCACATTTAGGATAGAGTTAATTTGATAGCTCCAGTGAAATATGTGATGAATGAACAATTTTTATATATTATGTTTGTGTTATTTAGTAGAATATTGTCATATATACACCTTAATGAAAACCACTTTGCCCCATAAAAGTAAGATGGCGTGGCTTGTCACCGTCACCTAGGTGCTATAAACCCTTTACATGTACTCTTCACCAAACTTTATAATGTAGATCAAAACAACATGTTCGCCAGCAGAAAAGTGCACACCAAGGATATCCTCTCCTCCTCCTCCCCCCTCCACCCCGGCATGACCACTTGGTATTTGAAAAAAAAAAAAGATTTAAAAATCCTAAGAGTAAATACCAGAGACCACTACCAGTATAAAACGAACGTAAATTGAATCTGTTTCAACATAGAGCTCCACAACTGATGTGCGATTTTAAAAAATGTTCGTAAAGGTCGTATTCTTAAAATTCTTTAAAAATTTTACGTTTGGCCAGAAATAGTGGTGTACTAATACGACAAATGATTGGGCGGGGCTGGAAGAGATGAGAAATACGTAGAACTTTGTGACTGGATAACCTGAAGAGGACGTTTGGCAGGTCTATGTGCGTAGACTACAGAATAACATTGCAACAAAGTTTGGTATAACAATATTCATTACTAACAAAATACAGTATGTTACAATGATTATATTGTTCGGAGGCGTTCCGAGCATGTGGGGGTATAGCTCAGTGGTAGAGCATTCGACTGCAGATCGAGAGGTCCCCGGTTCAAACCCGGGTGCCCCCTGAACATTTTTTTGTAATTAAATTCAACATTTTCACATTATTCTTTCACCATTTAGTTTTATTTTAATATACTTCATACGCTGTCATTTGCTACGACAGATATTCCGTCGTTGCAGCTCATATGACGTGTTCCGACAGTTTTTTTTTTGTGTGGCGAATGTTGGCAATGGCGTCCGCAGCGATGTAGATCTAGCGAATAGTGCACACATTTAGAAAACAATTCGTTGTCATTAGTTACTTCCTTTGTAAAAGTCGTTAAATATTAGGACTGTCAGAAATGAATTTCAACGCATCGTCCGGTGTACGACATCGTAAGTGTAGGTGATCACAGTGAAATAAGTTGTGGTGAACAGATGACTTGGACCTGAGTTTGCTAATTGATATACTTTCTGTTTGGTACATATGGACTCTAAATGTTGCGTGAATTAATTATAAATGTATTATATGTTGCATTAATTTTTTATTCGATTATATTGGAAGTATGTTATAACAAGTGTAATTGGTAGGCGGTTTTGCCGGGCGTTGTTTTGTAGGTTAAGTGACCCATATGCTTACTGTGCATGCTTAAATATTTTGTGCAGAGATTCAAACATTGTTTTAGACCGAAGTTTTACCTTGCATTACAACTGCGTATTGAGTAGCATATATTATTATGAAAGCTAGCCGCGATAGTGGCAGTATTGTGTGTCCAGCATGCTTAACTTGTTTCACCACATCTTTTTTTTTTCATTTGTGATTTAACCTGTCTTGTGATGACCATATTGCAATGATACTGCACCAAGAGTAGAATGTAGTAACATTGTGAACTAAAATATTTTGTTTCTTGATGTTGTGTGATGCTTCTTTTTTTATCAAAAGGTGAAGTAATTGTTTGCCAGGTAGTAATGCATAAACATTAGTTTTATTGTTGTAATTGAAGGTTATGGGAATATTATCAAGTTCCTTCCATGCATAGTGCAAATGAAAACAGTGACTGTCATTTGCTTTTTAACATATGATTGTAGTTTATGTGTAACAATTTTTGCATCCTTTATTTAAAATTTTTTTTATGTAATGATCTGTTAATATGGTTCAGGTTAATGTAATTACCTCAGAATGTGACTTGCAGCAGTTAACATCATAGGCAATAAAATGTAGAATTTGTACTGAAGAACCCATAATCATGTAAACCATGCCATTTTTCTCACACCATATAAATTCTTTGTTTCTGGGATAACTCTGCTCCTTCTTGCTCTCCATCCCTGCTGAAATACATGTGGTTTACAGTTCTAGTACTCATCTACTAAGGTCCTGGGAAGTCTGTCAGAACTTTAGCAGGCATGCCAAATGTAACTGGATATAAAGTTAATGGCCCTTGATTTCTTTTATCCATTCATGGGAAAATGAATATAGTTTCATATTCCAAATGTTACAAGTGGATCACTAAGTGAAAGGCTGTCTTTGAGAGAATGAACAGGTGTTAGTTTAGACATACAGGAACATTTTAATATTAGACAGTATGTTGTAAATGTTATTTTGGCACTGTAATATTATTGAACTAACCATATTTATGTTCACTGTATAGTACCAAAAGATGCTGTCTGTGGTATTAATTTTACTTTTCTTTATTCAGCTGCTCAGAAAGGAAGTAGGAAGAAACGTGTGAGTGATACAGCAGCCATGAATGCCCCAGCTTATCCCCCTCCATACAATCCATATGCTTCAGCAGTTCCAGGAAATATTCCATCTGATATGAACATGTATGATGACAGAAATGATGCTCCATCTCCATATGCTTCTGCTCCAGGTAACACAAGTAACATGATTGAATGTGAAGGTAACAGTATCCTTTACTGGCACAAAACCTGTTGAAATTTCACCAGGAAATTTTGTGGTTGTAACAGTTATTATTGAATTAGAAGCATAAGGCCTATTAATGAAACAGTTTCTGTGCACATGTAACATCTTTAATATAAAACAAAGGTTATTAATAATATGTAATTTTAACAGTCCAATTAAATAGAATAAAAGAATATCGTGTTCTGTTTAGTAACAGTAGAAAATGCTAGTTTTCAATCACATAAAAGGCTTCCAGTTTTTTATAATCACTGTTTAATGTTTCAGTGAAACTTAATTATTCAAATGACATTGTGAATTTAAAAAAAAAACTCAAATGAAATGTTTGTTAATTAGAGATGGCTCATATACAGGTAACAACACTGAATGTGGTGGTCAGCACTTTGAACATTGTCTGTAGCTCCCCAATGTAAACTTCTGCTGCTTGTTTTTTTGCAAATAAAGTATGTTTGTTTGGATCACAAGTATAATCTCAGTGCAGTAATCATGTATATCATTGCTGATATTAGTGCCCTAACCTTGGTGTGGATGTCACTCAGAAACTCTTCTTTATCATAATCATGGAATCCTCTATAACTTACTCACAAAACCAACATATGATTGAAGGTAGCTGGGGCAGTTCTGACACTGGTCTATTGCTCTTAGAATTACTTGGATTTTGGACATGTTACTGTTGGAACCTTTGAGTAGGTGTATCAGCACCTTATCACCTGAGTATGGAAACAGATTCGGTTTGCAAAACATTGTGTTATGTTGCGAATACTAGACAATGAGTACCATCTAAAATCAAGTAAACCTGTGTATCCTTGTGGTTTCTTTGGAGAATGCCATTTTTGGAATGGTTGTTTAGTTGTAGTTGCATAACATCATACTTTTTTTTTTTAACAATGTTAAGGCCAAAATGGTATCCATTTGCTGGTTCGGGATATCTTCAAGTGACCAGAAGCTAGAGAACCTTGCTGTAGAACAGATGTATGACAGGGGTGTGAAAAGTGAGAGTACTCAGCTCTTTCTTATCTGATTTATCAGCATTGTTTTCGTATCAAAGTGATTCCATTTATAAACTCCACATTTTTAAGCACTGCTACCACTTCTGAGATGCATTCAGTAGGTTGTTTGCTGACATGTTGCCAAGGATTGTAGTGGTTGCTTACAACACCTCTGTATTGGAGCCCAATTTGTGACCTTGTAGCTCATATTTAAGCACTGGAAATGCCCAGAAATCACAACAGGTGATATCTGTAAAGTAGGGTGGTTATATTACAGGTGTTCCACCAGTTTCTGCTGACATTGATGTCACCACTTGTGCAGTTTGTGGTAGTGCACCATCTTGAAGTAGAACACACTCGTTGACCAAACACTCAGTTTTTTTTTATTCTGAATTATGTTCCACAAAACAGGTTTCAGCATCTTTGCATAGTACTTACCATTTACATTTTCCTTTTGGGGTACCCAGTACTGAATAATAATGTATTTGGAGTCAAACATAAACAATACTTCTCCAGAAAAGATCATCATATGAAACTTCTCCAATAGAAGCAAGTGCTTGTGTTTCCTGACACTGGATTGGTGTTTTGTTTTCATGTCGCAGTGTCTAGTTCAAGACATGTTGCAAGTGATTGTGAATGATACAGTGGTATTTTGCTTAAGAAGAGTCAAATTTTGTTGGCAGATTTCCATGCAAATTCATTTTCACTTGTTGTTGAGATTACAGAGAACCAATCATGCTTATACTCAGGATATGCCTCATATCATTGGTACAATGTGATGAACCCTTTGGAATGAGACATTCGTACTAGTAGACATTTCCTATAATGTTAATCTGCTGCCTGCATTGGCAGTTTATTAGCTTTCTTGATATTAACAACTCTGATGGTTTTGCTTAGTCTCCTTCAAGCATCATCTGCCACCTCTTTCATCCTTCTTTAAAATGCTTAAAAACTATAGATCTTCTTATTCCTTCTGGTCCATAGGCTTGCTGTAACATCTCTAATGTCTTGTTACTGCTTTTTCATAGCTTCTTGCAAAATTTTATTGCATATCTTTGCCTTAAAACATGAAATGCTATTCTCTGCCACTGCTGAAATCTGGTCATGTAACTTGTATAAATTGACCCCTGACAGTAGAACGGTGCTCTTGATAGCAGTGACTCAGTGCATTTCATACTGCAGTGTAACATATTGTAACCAACCTACCTCTTTTTCTGCTGTCTTCTCCTCTTCTTGAGCACGTCGGTTATCTCCCATTCACCTGTCATATTTCTTGTATTTTATATAATAATTGGGGTTACAAATGAATAGGACAGGCTATTAGCTACAGCGGTAGTATAATGAGGTCTCTTGTGGGAATGTACGGGGATGTACCGAGGGCACTGCATCCAGTTCTTGTATTCAATTAAAACCAGCTGGAAGGATATGTTGACAGTTATTTACTTCATAGTCACTGTTTGTTACTACACACTTTATGTTTTACAAATCTTTGATGTAAGTTGACATGCGGCACCAAAATACACTTTATCACAGCTATTACATCTGTACTTCACAATGTGCTATTTGTATCCGCCTTGTTTAAACACCTTTTGACAACTGCCCTGCGCCGTCTCCCGGTTTCCCTACACACTCGAATTTTGAACCAAATGTCCGGGTTCCCATTGGCTAAAATTTTAAAATTGACTATAACCTAATAGGTTCCTAAAGTCAAAATGTTGAATACTCAAACTCCATTTGTTTCCCTTTTTGTAATGTCATTTCCATGTCATAACCCGTTTGGACCCCTTTACGCGTCATCCTATTTGTTTTAAATTGTGTAAGCGTGACTAATATAGAATCCCTTCTACAAGATTTACGATGTCCAAAGCTGTCAGAATTTACGACGTCAATTGTTCCTAAAAGTTACCCAAGTTTTCAACTTTGACACTGTTGACACTGACAGACAACCAACCATCCTGCCAGCAAACAATACCTGCCATAAACTGGCTGTTTCTATAAGTTTCCATACAAACTTGTTATGCTTACTCTTGCACCATAAACTAATTTACTAATTTTAAATAGATCTGTCCTGTCCACCCAAATGTACAATTTTGACAAAAAACAAAAACCGAAACTCCTTACACTGGTTATAAATCTCCTTCATTTCCTGTCTGTACGGTTACAATATGCATCTTCTTGATCTAGACTACTGCAGATGTGTAGCACTGGTAGTCTCATTACTTTGCATGCAGATTGCATTATTATTATATTTTCAGATGTACCAAAAGCTTCAGAGTAATATTAATATTAATATGAACTAACTTGTGATTAAATTTAAGTCATGAATTCAAATTTTGTTGACGGGTTGTGTTGTTTTGTTTTGTTTTATTTGTGCATGTGTTTATTCATGAAATTTGTATTGTAATTATTTGGTGCTGGTTTTATTATTGGCCTTTGTGCTGTTAAACCAGCACTTTAATAAATGAGAATTGAATTGGACTGTATGGAATTTGGACACATTGTAAATTCTGAACTTTGTTCTGAAGTCACTGAGACATGCTTTAAGCCAAAGTCAAAATCAGAAGAAAAATTTTTGTTGAGCTGCATGTGAAACTGCTGAAGCTACAGGCATTTCAGGACATACACTTTCTGTGGAAGGGATGATGTCTACAATAAGTGTACAAGTTTTTTTTCACACAGCTGAATTTACCGTATCATGTTGACTGTAATATTGAGGAGATTTGTCTTAAAGCATAAATAACTGTATATTGACCATAAGTGTAACTGGTGGTCTGTGATATATCCTGCTACACATTACAACACTAATGCTTGATACACTACAGATGATGTAAATGAAAATCTTATCCTCAAATTCATATTAGTATACACCAAAAAAAATCAGTAAAAGGGCCATTACTGTACAATTGAATATTTGCTGTTCTTTTGTTTCATCAACAGATTATTCACGTATGTATCCGCATGCTGCACCGATGCACCAGGGCTTTTCCATTCCAAATCAGTTCCTGAATGAGCCTCTTGTAGCAAATGTTGCAATGCAGTATGGTTCGGCACTGGTTGGTTCAGGCAAGCAGCTGGTTGATCGAGAACTTGAGAAATATGTCCCTATTTCAAGACTGAAATACTATTTTGCCGTGGACACGGGATACGTTACCAAGAAACTGGGGCTTCTCTTTTTTCCCTTTACTCATTCAGTGAGTCTGGTTACATGTTGTAATGAGTCTTTTGTATCGTGATGAGGGTGTTTTTATCATGTGCATGTTCATGAGTGTAGATTCCTTCCACCATTAAGTGGACAGTTAATCAAACAGAACAAAGTCATGTATACATGCATTAGATTCAATTTATTAAATGAGTGTGTGTGATTTGTGTGTTTAAATATTATATATCACTGATTAATGATAATCTAATCTTTAATGACATGTTCAAGTAAACAAACTCAGCTCAGATTTGATGTCAAGGAATGTAAAACCTACAATTCAGGAAAACTAAACTTTCTTCTTTCTTATCTTCAGGATTGGTCTGTTAAATATGAACAAGATGAACCCGTTCAGCCTCGCTTTGAAATAAATGCTCCAGATTTGTATATACCTACAATGGCATATGTAACATATGTCCTTGTTGCTGGGCTAGTACTCGGCATGCAAGATAGGTATGTATCAATGAAGCAGATAGAGGAAGACAAAAGTGCCAAGCCTAAGCAACATACAGTTTTGAAGTGTAAGCAAAGAGGAAGTAAAGCTTTGTATATTTTTGGTGCTAGTGCTAGATGAAGGTTGGAGCAGGAGACTTGTTAGGCAGGGCTGGAAAGTCTAAGATTGAAGATTTTCTCAAATGCCTAACCCTTTCTTCTCTAATTTTCATATAGTTAAAATATTACTGTGACATACACCACTATTGTTTGGATCCTGCATCAAGTCTTCCCATTTGGCCATAATCCTAATTAGTGTCCTGTGAACACAAATCTAGCCCTAAAATGTTGAATTCTTCATCCTTGTCAGATAAACGTCAGAATGGTTAAGGTATAAACTGAAAGCATAAGCCATAACAGTAACATTAACATGTAGTCACCATGATTACACTATTCCTAATAAAATAATTGAAGAATTGAAAATAGAGCATAAGTAGATTCATTGTATAATGAACCAAGTAGAGGGTGAATACATCAAATGTAGATCATTTGAACATAATATTGCTCAAGGAGTATGAAATGCAGAAGTGAAAATGAAGCGTAACATTGGTAGGGTGTATGATCGATCACCTTTCTGTGATATGTGCTCGACAATTTACAGACATACAGTCTGAGCACTCTGGGTGAGTAGTCAGGCACATGTGATATCTGTATGCAAGTTCATTCCATGCATTTGTAGACATGCACTTGTAACTGCAGCTGCAGCAGGTTGTATACCATCGCTTTGCATGCTTAGCCAGTGATAGACAGTAGCAGAATGAAGAAACATCCTCTTGTACAAGTAATACCCCCAGAAGAGGAAATAATTTTGTGTAAGATTAGGGAAATGAGGTAGCCAGGTGATATGACCGCATCTACCAATCAATTTCTGTGGAACGTTTCACTTCAAGAACGCCCAAACTTCAATGTATAAATTCACAGGGAGTCTGTCTTGTTGGAATACCATATAATTAAGGACCTTTATCTTCGAAAATTGGCATCAAGAATTTGTATGTAAGGACTACCTTAATCCAGTGTTCTGTTTAGTATTAAGAGTGTTATGTTCTGTTCCCATTTCCAGGTTTTCTCCAGAGATGTTAGGAATTCATGCAAGTTCAGCACTTGCTTGGACAGTGTTCGAGATTATAGTGGAGCTGGTCACAATGTACATTTCCAATATACAAACCAACCTGAAAACATTGGATTTGTTAGCATATGGAGGATATAAATATGTTGGGTAAGTCTTACAAATGTTAACCATTCAGTGATGGACAGCATTTAGTGGGAACCTTATCCAACTGACAGAGGACTTATTCATATTATCCCCCAAAAATGCAGTGCTTTACTAAAAATGCTTTAACTATGAGCAGATGCAAAATTTAAAAGCAAAAAATTTATAGTATATTAAGCACTGTATGTACATTTATATTAAAGTGTTTCACATATGAATTTCTTACAGTTTATCAATAAATGCACGAGTTTACTAAAATTGCTATGAAATTATATTAGAAAATTTACTTGGGTACAGAACATTGTACAATTGGTTTCGCACCTGCTAGCTTCAGTAATCTTGCCATTTACTTCGTCATGGATTTCGCCAGTTCTTGCTGTTGCAGTTACAGTAATGGGTATTTTTTTACCACTTCTTTGATAAATCAAGGTTGCAACCCCCTACATGTATGTGGTCTCTGTTGGCATAAATGCCTTTCTTTTCAGGGTAAGCTGTATAATTTGATCCCACATGTCTCTTTGTTTAAATTTTCTTTCTTTTACTGTTTCACAAAGTGAAGTGTTCATACCCACAGTCCCTCCAGATATTTACAGTGATGCATCTTGTCGTGTATTCGGTTTTCGAAATAACTGTCAAAACCTGGCTTTACAATAGTTATGTTAAGTCTTAGAATAAAGCACTCTTTCCATTGCATGTTTTAACTCTGTTTGAAATCAGATACAAAACACTTTTATCATAAATCATTGGTACTGTACACCAGTGACATAAGGCGGTCATTGAGAGTGAAAGTAAACCTGCACAATGTAAATCTGTAACATTGTGATGAAGTAATTAGTACCTTACTTACTTACTTGCTCCGTGGTGCAAAGTCCTTCTTGAGAAGCTAACTGGTTTGCAGCTAGTCAAGAAATTCCCCACATTTCACGGAACCTGAAGATTCATTACCGCACTCACAAGCGTCCACCACCTGTCTCTATCCTGGGCCAGCCCAATCCAGTCCATATGCCCACATCCCATCTCCTGGAGATCCGTCCTAATATTATCCACCCATCTACACCTAGGTCTCCCCAGTGGTCTCTTTCCCTCCAGTTTCCCCACCAAGACCCTATGTACCCCCCTCTCCTCACCCATATGCGCCACATGCCCAGCCCATCTCATTCTTCTCGATTTCATCACCCGCACGGTATTGGGTGAGGAGTACAAATCATTTAGCTCCTCGTTATGCAATCTCCCCAATTCCCCTGTTACCTCGTCCCTCCTAGGTCCAAATATTTTCCTCAACACCATATTCTCAAACCCCCTCAGCTTACTTTCCTCCCACAATGTCAGCGACCAAGTTTCACACCCATACAAAATAACAGGCAAAATTGTAGTTCTGTATATCTTGATCTTTAAATTTTTGGATAACAACCTGGAAGACAAAACATTCTGCACCGAATGATAGCAAGCATTTCCTGACCTCAATCTTCTCTTAATTTCTTCCAGAATAGAACTTTTATTTGTTAAAGTTGTTCCGAAATATTTAAACTCTTCCACCCTCTTGAAGGCACTATTATCAATCCTCACATTGTGAATTCATCCTGCATTCTGATCTCGAGACCTGACCATGTACTTAGTTTTATCAGCACTTACTTCCAGTCCAGTCTCCCTAGTAGCAGCTACTAAAGCTTCAGCATTTTCCTTTAGAGTATGTATGCTTCCTCCCAGTATATTAACATCATCGTGTGTGTGCCATTTAGTTTCAAGCCATCCTGGTTTACCTGAACACTCCTAATGGCGTACTCTAAAGCAAAGTTAAAAAGCATTGGTGATAGAGCGTCTCCTTGTTTCAAACCATTCCTAATAGGGAACTTGTCAGACACATTCTTGCCTACCCAGACTCTGCTATAT
>Ga0131853_10009749_pt1 | contig 17575 bp, 9 predicted proteins | sample TergutLab28metaG_FD_92764 | JGI IMG/M metagenome (GOLD analysis project Ga0131853, IMG submission 92764) | Labiotermes labralis P1 segment gut microbial communities from Petit-Saut dam, French Guiana - Lab288 P1 (version 2) (version 2) | ecosystem: Host-associated > Arthropoda: Insects >... | reverse complement strand
CCCCCCCAATCATTAATTCACTCACGCTTTCACCACAGTCCTTCACTTATCATCGTTTACTACTCCTATAAATCTTTTCCATAAAGACTCCCCCCCCCCTCTTCCCTATACAAGGCTTGAGTTTTTTCTGGGATGAGAAGTTGTATAGATTAGTATGTAGTAATCTATACTGAGTAACTTTCTGGGGCAATTGAAATCATGGTGTAGTATTCCAGAAGACTCGAATCTTCAGCAACACTTTTGCATTTCAGATCTTACATAACAGTGTGTATGTTGGCACCTGAACAGGCTGCAGATTTTTGTGTGGTCAGAATGGAATGTTGCCTCTTACATTTTTTTTCATTTTCAATTTGTAACATCTTATCTGTATATAATCTTTATTCTATAAAGTATGTTTTTTTAGGATTGATGCCAAATAAATGGTACATCATTGGATGCACTGGCTGTAATTAGCACCCATTTGACCCTTGTATGACCAACTTTTCAATCATTATGTGTAAGGATTTGTTAGGCAGTGCTTAGTAACAGCAGAACTGCTTGGGTTTTTTTGATATTGCACTACAGTTTTTGTAGTCTGAAGATGTGGATATTTCATCAATTTGTGCTCTGTGCATAGTTACTATTGAAAGGCATCTGACTCAGTCATATCTTGCAGGCATTGGTGCCAATTTGCGTGCAGACTTCCATGGATGCATAAAGATACTGGTCTTAACCTATAGTTTGTATTGCAGATTTTAAGAATTCTGAGAATACAGAATTTACCATCTGCAGTTCTTATGTACAAACAAAAAATTTTATGGCTTCCAATGCAATTAGGTCCATGGGTGGTAAGGTGAGGGCTACAGTTTTGTATGAAACCAGTTCGTGCCTTTCCCATTGCCATTACATTGCATTAGTTTGTGGCACATTTTTATGTTTCAAGTCTTGTTTTGAAGGTCTTATCACCTATGATATTTTTAATGTTTAGCAAAGAAATGGGTGACTTGGACTGTGATAAGTGTTAACAGCAACCACAGATGCTGTAGCCCCTAATTTCCTCTGAGTCTTTTGTGTTGCCAGCTGCAGTGTACAGAACTCTACAGTTGGAGAGGAATTGCTGTAGGCTGGGTTAAAAAAGCATTGACTGTGATATTAGAAACATTAATTCTAATGCTAGTAAGAAATCCTTATATGGAATGGCACAGCATGCACAGACTTCTGAACAAGAAGGTGTTCTGTCATGTTTTAAGACTGGGAAGTGCTTGAAGATACAGAGAGCCTATTAGAAACATTAATTTTAATGCTGGTAAAAGACCCTTATCTAGAATGGCAAAGCATTATAGAGGCTTTTGGACAAGTAAGTATATTATCACATTTGAAGACTGGGAAGCACCTGAACATACAGAGGGCCTTTTAATATGGCTTACATGTGCTGCAGATGGTTAATCATGGAAGCGTAACGAGTAGTGGGAACCAACTTGTGGTGCTGAGAATATCACCTTGTGGAACTGTAAAGTGGCAAAGTGACAGCTTTGAGGACCTCAAGTATATTCCTGCTTCATTAACCCTTTAAACGCCAAATTAAATCCCACCTGCCATTTGCTGGGATTATTAGGAACTCACCATATTCTCCACGTTAGCAGGATAAGGGTTAATGTGTTCTCAGCCATATTTTAACACAAGTTTCAGTCCTGGTTCTCCTTTCTGAGGTTTTTAATGTTTTGTGAATTTTATGGAACAGAAGTGCAAAAATAGTACATTAAATTCAGGGTTCTTACTCACTCCATATTCAGTGCTTCTGCAGTATGGTCAGTATATACCCTGCCTATAGCTCTTGACATGTGCATGGTTAGACATGCCATCTTGAAACTATTGGCATTGATTTGTGGGATGTTGCCTTAAAGTAAGCCATTGCCATTCCCCCCGTCAGTGTACCACTCATAACAAAATCCGTTTCTGGACTTTGTGTACAAACTATGGTGTTATATGTTCTGAACAACATGTTCATGCGAGAAAGAATGAAAGGTTTCCACTTCCCCTCCACGTACAGTCTCCTCTGTCCAGTATCAGTTAAACAGGAAAACCACATGGAATTCCTGTGCTATCCCAAGGTCTTTGAATATTCTAGCGATGAATAAGAAAAACTAAAAATCAAAATTTATTTATTTATTCATTCATTTGCATTTTGTTTGGCCCTGGGGATGGTTCAGTTAGTGACTAGGCCACCAGCAAGACAGCAAATAAATTGTGTTTCATTTCCTGGGAGGAGGAGAAAATTTTATCTTCTTCATAGGGTCAGTACTTGCTCTGGTTCCTACCCAGGTTTCTGGCTGTTTTGCTGTGGTAAAGCAGCCAGAGCATGATGTTTCCTAACCTTTTATAGTGCTGAGATTTAGAATACGTGGAACCATACCTGCTGTCCCCTGAATGTGTTTGTGGCTTAAGTATTTTGGTGCACTGAATGGTAGGGTGATGTGTGAATAATGAATTGAATGTGGATAGAAGCAGTCCCAGTGTAGTGGCTGTACTGGGCCTTCCATGTCAGGCCACAGCTCATGTGCTGTTTTACATTTACCTATATGCATAATACAATATCACTAGTGGCACATTTGATGTTACTCATTGACTGTAGATTTATGGGATTCTTTGTAATATTTTACTGTTATAAGGGCTTATTTTCAAGGGTCAAGTGATGCAGTTTGAAATTGCGGATAAACTCTCTGTCTTTGCTTGTTTATAGATACCTAATAATTGTAATGGCTGTTGAATTTGATGTAGAGTAAATGGTGAAACATGAAAATGTAAAATTCTCTTATGAAAGTGTTTCATGAGGACTGAGAGGACTTTAGCTGATCACAGAATTTTCAAGAAGCTGTAACATGATATTATTTTTTGTATGATGAGTTGATGAGGTTCTTGAGTAACATTCTGTAATGACTCTAGTGGCTTATATAAAAATTGCAGTTTGTATTCTGGTAGGACTACTCTCTTTATTTGTGTGTTAATGAAAATTAATTCATGTGTTTGCAGAACCAGAGGGAAGGGGCATTGCCATTGAGGATGCGTGAGTACAAGATTGTAGTGCTGGGAAGTGGAGGTGTGGGCAAGTCAGCTCTTACCGTCCAGTTTGTTCAAGGTATCTTTGTGGAAAAATATGACCCTACCATAGAGGACAGCTACCGGAAACAAGTTGAGGTGGATGGGCAGCAGTGTATGCTGGAAATTTTAGACACAGCCGGCACGGTAAGATTTCCACTGTGATGCACAGAAAGTTGTTCAGACAAAGTTGTGTATACTGAAATTGCTTTTTTGTCAGAAGTCTTTGTGGCTTAATGTCAGTCTGTGGTCATCACTATTTGTGATGTAAGTTTTCAGGTTTTCACAGTGAGTGTTGGTCACTTGCTAGTCTTCTTTTGAGTTTTTGCTGCTTGTAATGGTTGAATGTTCTGACATTTGGGACAAAAATATGTACCTTCAAGACATCCAAACATTCTGCCACTATCCAGTGCAGAAACTCAAAAGAAAAGTGGTAACTGAATGGAAGTATGATATTTGACACTACTCTTCTGTGGGGAAAGATGGTCCATTTGTCATTGCATAAAGGAGAGGTTTTAGCCTTTAATATGTGTGTTGCATTATTGTGACAATGGTGCATAGTTTAATTGACCAAGCATTGCATTTTTCAGTTCTGCTAGTGTAATCCTCATGCTAAAATAGCACTGTAAGACCTGTAGAACCAGGAGATTTGAAATCCCCTCTACTTGGAAGGTGCACTGTTACCTGCAAATTAATGTGTGGCTGCCAATCCTTTAATCTAGAGGAGTTAGTCCTTCCAAAGTGATATCCAAGTTAGATGTGAAAGGTGTTTGAAAGCTGTTGCTCCTTCATTTCATTCTTTTATAATGATCTTGGAAATAAAGACTCAGCAAAAAAACTCAATGTGAACATTATTTTTTTGCAGGTTTGTGTGACAATGATGGGTAGAATTAAATTTGGGAGCAGATATATTCCTGTGGCTAAATTATGTAGAAGCAGATGAGAACTGCACTTCTCTGGGCTATTACGCAGTGAGTAGTGGTGATTCCTTACCGATGTTTTGGGACAACCTATCTGTCCCATCTTCAAGGCCCTTGAAGTTGGAATTATCACTACTCCCTGCATAATAACCCAGAAGTGCGTAGTTCTCATTCACTTCACAGCAGAAGCCTGAACCCATACATATGTAGAAGCACCTCTTGAACTTCTGTGTTTGTTACATGTAAGCCAGCACATTAATGATTTTGGAAGCTTCATTAGTTCTTCTGTAGGTGACAGTACATGGCACTTTACTGGCTGATATTTCTCACATCATATTGTCCCACAGGTCAGAATTATTTTTCTGAGACACCTCAAGTACATTGCAGGCTTCAAGGGTGTAGCTAGGATGAGACGAGTGGTGCGGCCGCCCTGGGCAGCAGAGTCCCAGGGGCAGCAAAATGAATATTGTAAATGAAAAATTTTGATTTCGGCACAAAAAAAAAAGTTAAATTATAAAGCCAAATGAAAGGAAATTCAATTAGTGATTGTGAAATTTTTTAAGTTTGTAATTTCTCTCCATATGGTGTAGAGCTGGCTGTTGTTGACATGTTACTTACAGTATTGTCTGGAATTATGAGACACATAATGGTTTGGGAAGAACAGTACTTTTCCCCAACCAACCTAAAAAAGAGCTATGCAGAGCAGTTATAGTTTAATTTGCTAGGCAAATCCTATGTCATTTACTCAATGAAATGCAGTGCATGTGAAAACTTCTTAACATGTTATTGAGATTACACTCTTCTGGGATGTGATGATTTTCAAAGGAAGGTGCTGCTTCCATCTTCAGGGCAGAAGAGTCCCTCTTCCCCCCCTGTTGAGTTTGGCAGCAAGTTTCTCTTTTAATTATTTGTACCTGTCTTCCAAACTATGTGGTGTTACATCCTGGAAGACCATACTCTTAATACTGTCTGCTATTTGTTCTGATTATTTTTCCTCTGGTTTCCAGGAACAATTTACAGCAATGAGGGATCTATATATGAAAAATGGTCAGGGATTTGTTCTAGTATATTCCATCACAGCACAATCAACGTTTAATGATTTACAAGATTTAAGGGAACAAATTTTGCGGGTTAAGGTAAGCGTGATATTTCCTTTCATAGTATGTGTTTAGAAAACATCATCTATTAACATTGTTTAATTTGCCATTGCAGTAGCATATTTATTATCTCTAGTTACTGCTTTCAGTGTAAAATTTCCTTAGTATAGGGGTTTTCTCAGTTTAGTATTAAAATTCACTGCTCGTGATGAGTGGGCGTTTAACATGCGTACAGTCTTGCACACTCTATGAACTTCTTCTTCAACTGTTTGAGTCTCTGAAATGGGATTAGTAGGCAGTGCCAAACATCAGTAAACTACCAGTCATTGCTGTGTAAAAAGCCAGAAGACCGAAGACCTCACTGTTATCATCTATTCACCCTGTATTTTTGTAGTCAAATATGTAGGTTTCCTTTTTAATGTTTAGGAAGTCCCAGATTCATATACTAGCTTGGAGACCAGCTGTACTGACATGTTATACCTGGTTAACCTCAGTCTGTTATGGTTACTGCCGGGAGAATATCTCAGATTAGATCATGCTTCTTATACATTCTTTCTAGGTCATTATTCAGTGCTGTAATGTGAGCTATTAAAATTAAGTAATAATTAAACCAGGACTAAATATTACATATTTTTGTGATTGTGAAACTGGCTTTGCAGTTGTTGACAGTTCATAATTTTTTTTAAGTATCAGGAGAATGTGTAACATATTCTGTGCATATGATCATTATTGTAGTTATAAGTGAATGACTGCTTCCATAAAGGATGTTCTAAGAAGTAATACATGTGTCTGGGAGAGGCATGTTTGTTTTCCAGTTAAGATGAACATTTAAAAGCAATAAATTATACAAAATTGTTTTGTTTGGTAGTTGGTATAGAAGAGTTCCTTTCCTTTTTACTCCATTTAGTGCTATGCATCCTGATCTGGGATTAAGTAAGCTAGTATTTTAGACAGTATTGAACAGCACCTGATTAACGTTGCTCAGAGAAACTGATACTTAATTGGTGATGTAGGTGACTAGCATATGGCAAGTGAAATACATGGGTCATACACTGAATGTGTTGCGATTATCTTGTTCATTTGTTCATTAGCATGTGGTTCATGATGTCTGTGATTGTCATGTTAGTTTTATTGGCATTTGTGTATCACAAAAATTTTACAATATTTTTTGACGGGGCAGTAAAAATGTGGAAATTGGTAATCAGGCGTGTTTAATCGGGTGTTTCTTTATGCCTTTGATCACTTAATACACACCAGGAATCTGTGTGAGAATTAAGGAAACAGAAGTGGTATGTAAGGGGTAGGTGTTTGAATTTCATTAATTACAGGGGATTTTATGTGATGGTTTTAAAGGTATTTTATCACAGAGTGTGTATCTGTGTGATATGTACTTGGCAGTATAAAAGTGGAGCATTCTGCTGGGTGAAAGTTTGAGGTAAATTTTGCCTGTCCGTATTGAAGTATCATACCATGAAGACATGTCAGGGAGTCAAGGTATAACTCCACACACATTCATAATCTTATTGCTAGGTATGGGGTGATTAGTCATTCATATTCCAGCCACTATATCTACAATGGAACATTTCCCAATAACCACTGGATATGAGAGTGGGCGTGTCCCAAAAGCAGTCTGGATTGCTGTGGGAAAGAACTTTATTTGCCCCTGTGTTGGTTTTCCAGCCTGTGACCTAGTTAATGTACAGATTAGGCTATCCAGGCTTCATTCTTAAACATACCAGGTATATATTGCTGGTATTACTAGAGGATCTTACGTAGGTACCACTAATATTGTTTGAAAACTTCTGCAGCTGGGACTAATCTTGGTTCTGGGTAGGAAGTAGAAATTTCTTAAGTAGACAAAGATACAGATTGAAAGGAAAAGGTGTCCAGAAACAATAAGAGTAGATAATCGCAACTAATATTGCTAGGCATGATTAGTACTTTACATGTGCTTAACTAATTGAAGTGTCCAGTAATATACATTCACATTTGTGTGTTCATGCCTGCTAAGTGATGTGTGGGTGTATATCCATGTATTGCATGAGCCAGATACATTTGTAACAGTATGTACAAGTTTTGGACAGAGAGGCAGGACATAGGAAAGTAGGAGAAGCTATTAATTATTATAAAAACATTGCTTAAAAGAGATGATTAGAAAAATTGCTTGTGCTCATATAAATATCATTATTCAAGTGGGGAGCTTTGCTGTATGCAAACACATAGGAGTGTAGTCTTTATGTTTGCAGCATAACCTGTCTCTGGTCTCCATGCTGGTAGCATCATTGAGGTGTGTTATATTAAAATCAAATACCCTGGGGTTTGAAGTGGTGGACCTGTGGGCAGTGATTGGCAGAGTGCATTTAATTCAGAACAGCGCTGCCATGTTGGCATGACAGCACTGTATAAGAGTAAATGGATTGTGTGGTGCCTTAGTTGAAGGGGGACTGGGAGGGTGCAGTGGTAGGAGCTGTTAAAACTTTTGTGTTTTCTGTAATGTGGTATTTATTTGGTATGAGTTAAGCTTGAACAGGTGCAAATGTGATTTAAAAACTTTAAACCCACTGTAACGAACACATTTAAATTTAATATGTGTAATGTGCAATTAAGCTTCTCAAAAGCAGCACCTAATGGTGACTTTTTCTCATGTTTCTGTGAAATTTGATTGCAGATACATTGTATCTAAGTTTCTGCCATGAACTCAATTTGCTAAATTAATCTTGGGCTGTAAGCTGCATCGGTGATATGCTGTCTCTCCAACGTCAGGGTCAACCCTGATGCTCTGGGGACAGCCATGTCTCTGAAATGTTGTTCCCTCACCATCCCCCTCAGTCATTTGACATGGATGATAGCACAAGAGTAGTTTATTGAACAGTGTACTTGAGATTCTATTGTTATTTGGCCCACAGCAAAATATTTGATCTGTAATGATGTGCCTTGTGTGCAGGATACGGAAGATGTACCAATGGTGTTAGTGGGGAATAAGTGTGACTTGGAAGACGAACGAGTGGTAGGCAAGGACCAGGGGGTAAACTTGGCACGGCAGTTCAGCTGTGCCTTTATGGAAACTTCTGCCAAAGCCAAAATTAATGTAAATGATGTAAGTATTAGAACAGAGTACCTTGCAGTTATTTGAGAGCTAGCCAGAATTTGTAAGGCTGAACCTGTACACATTATGCTTTCTCTTCATTATCACTCCAGTAAATGGTTAATCATCTAACATGAGGCATTGTTATTTGTATGCGTAGCCCAACTGTGTAGTCCCATATAATTTCAGCTTCGGCAGTGTTGTGACCATTCATGCCTGAAAGACTTTAGTTGAAGAGAATGTTAAATCCTGACACCAGTTTCATTCAGTGTGTCTTATGTAAGCGCTTTTTATTTTGAATTCCCCCCCCGCCATTTTTCATTGATGACCCTGTCTTCATTTATTTGTAGCTGTAGGAATACAGTATTTACTTAAATGCAAGACTAGGTTTTTTCATTAAATTTGGTGCTTAAATGTGTGAGGTCTAGAATTTTTGTATGAAGCATTGAACCAGACTGATGTGAACTGGACCATGTGGAGCCAAACCAACATCTGCATCATCAAATTGTCATGTGTAGACAGACAAGACAACAGAGCATGACACAAGCTTACACAATTTTCTTTTTTTTGGACTTTGCCCATCGTCTAATTTTTTAGAGAAGCTGGATGGTTCGGAAGCCGGCACTGTTTCCGTCTTCAGGCAGAGAAGCACCTGGTGGACTGTTTAGATCATGCAATTCTCAGTCACTGGGAGCCATAGAAAGAGTAAACTTCATATATGCATGTGCGAACAGATCTATTCCAAGGGGAGTAGCAGAAAAATGGCTATTGAAAAATTAAAAATTAACTACAAGACTCAAAAATGAAACTGGACAAATCCACACATTAAAAACCACATACATAGTGTGAACTCAGACTGATCCTACCACAGGCGCAAAGCAAAAATCCAGAACACATATATTTGGAATTCTTAATGCCACCATCTGTGGTGAAAATTGTGTATCTTCATGGGTTCAAGTAAGTTTATAAACCACAAAATAGAAATGTCTTATGTAGTCAGTTTGGATCATAATGGCATGGCAGGGCATCTCACCAAAAGTGACTGTGAAGGGTTTTAAGAAGTGCTGTGTATTCAGTGCTTTGTATGAGACTGATGATGATATGTTGTGGAATGGCAGTAAAGAGGATGGGATTGTTAGGAGTGTGTGTGAGGGAGATGACGGTACTGACTATGAAGATGGAGATGGTGACACTGTTTGGTAAAAGTAGATAGAATCTGGCATGGTATGTGCATTAAGTGTATGAAATAAGTGGTGAAATGTTTTTTATTAGCAGACTTATTTTTACAGAGTTGGATAAATACATGGCAGACATGTTTTAATTGGAGGGTTGTCTTAGATTTAGATTTGTCTTGCATTGAGCTAAATATGGTAATAGCTAGGGTGTGGAGACTGACATGCTGAAGTTTGTGCTGGAATCATCATAATCTTTTCTTACTTAGGCACTTTTTCACGTAAGTTCTTACGTGATCACTCAATGTACTGTGTCTCACATGGCATGTGATATGAGAAATAACACAGTTAAATGCTTGTGATTATTCATCCGGCTTGTAACGCATGAGCGCCCCTCACAGTAATTAAGCAATTTCCTGAAGTGATATTGAAGAGAAATTGTGGTGTGCATAGGCTGTTCGTTTGTTGAGGCCACTACCGTTCCAGATCTGTCCAGCTTAAGTTGACACAAGTATGGGTGACCAGAGAGATGTATTGAATATATATTTATCAGATATATTCGTATCAGCCTGTAGTGTTAGTTGGCCTACAGAGTGTACACAGTATATAAATTGAATACATTGTTGTGGAAATAAATATCATGGACTATGTCTCAGTGTAGAATTATGTGTGAAATGTGAAGACACTGAAATGAATACATTGTGCTAAGTAGGTGCAATTAGAGGTAACAGATACAAGGAACCAATTATCCATGACAAGCTGGTTAGGAAATATGCTCTGTAGAGCTACTTGTTTCATCTCTCTTTACAAGTTTCAGTCAAATCATTTCATACTCCAGTAAGTATTTAGCAAGTTGTGCTCAAAGAAGTGCACAGAAACACGTGTAAATCATCATACAAAGTTCCCTTTATCATTGTGTAACTGTAACTGGAATTTGAGACTGGTATGAAATTTAAAAAAAAAAAATCTTTCAGCAGTTCTCAGATTGTTGCATGTGATGAGACATATGATGAAGCTAATAGGCACATTTCTGCAACTTTCCATGTTAAAAGTAACAAAAGTGACTAGTGTAATGGTGTCTGATTGCTGGGAAGAATTGTTGAACCTGTACGGTCACTGTTTTCAGCTTCCACCTCATTTGAACACTTCATAGTTACAATGTCTACTGAATGTAGCAGTCAGTTGGTTAGCACAACAGCTTTACACATGTAACATTGGTAGATTTTATAATTTCAACAAAGAGGCCAGCATCAAGAGTGAGGTTTTTCATGCTTTCCCTCATGCTTCGAGTGAATGCTGCAGTAGCAAGCTCTCTTTCACAGTGACGACAAGCACTTTCTTCAGTGTATTTGTTGCTCTGTTATAACCAGTGTACAATAATCAGATGTAGATCAGAAATATTATCAGATATAACAAACCAACTCATGGAACAGAGTCCTTTCTGAGAAACTAACAGTTGCCCACCTAGTAAGGAAATCTCTTACCTTGAATTGAATATGAAAGTTGATTGCCCATTGTGAAACAAATTCTTGTATACTACACCACCACCCATATGTTGGGAAGTTTTAATGAAGAATGCAGACCCCCAATATAGTGCCACTGTTTGTACACTACACTTTGTGGTAGTAAATCAAAGTACTTCGCAGTAGAGGATTTCTGTTCACAGACATCCATGGGCAATAAGTGGGTGTGGCAGTGTTTCAGGGTTTGACTGTTGTTATTGCATATTGAGATGAAATTCTTGGATACACTTCTTCACCATTAACAAATCTGGACCTGTGAATCAAAATGGTGTAAGTCCAGTTTTAATGTATTTGAGATGATACATCATTTTCCTAAGAAATTCAGGTTCTTTCTGATGCAGATGGTAGCAAGTTCATATACTGCCCCTGTGTAGCTCAACCTTGAATTAAACAGGAGTGAGTCGCATATTGGTGAAAGTAAAATGATGTATTATCTCAAATATGATGAAACTGACCTTACACTGCTCTTCTTCTCAGGTCCAGGAGTATTTCTGCCCTTTCGTCCATTTCTTCAATTCATTAGATGTTTTAAAAAATCAGCAAATGGGCTTATTAACCCTTTCGTGACAGAGGTTAACCACAGTGGACGTGCCATGTGTGTTTGAAAAACCCAAGTCACCTGAAGTCGTAACCAGTAACATGCAAAGAAATGGCAGCCATTTAGATGCTTGTCATTTTCAAATGACCACTGTCATTTAATGCCCACATGAAAGGGTTAAGTTGTAAAATAAAAATGCCTTAAAAGGGGTAAGGGTGAAGACTTTTTAATTCCATAACTAAATTTACATTCACTTCATTAGAATATTATCCCATTATAACTTCTGCATTAAATGATCACTTTTCACCAACATTTTCTTGAATACAAGACAAAATGTGCACTTTTGTGACCAAAACTGGTAGATTGTTAGACAATTTTTGGCAGATCTCTTCCATAAATAACAAATCACCTTCACTGTATTTTGGAATTTTTACCTTTTTCTTGCATGGCTGTTCACCTACAGTATGAATGCTGTGTGTAGTGTTTTAAGTTGACACAGAAATGGAAAGTACTTCAGCCTTTTTGCAGCGGTTGGGGGAAAAGGGGCATGATTTAAAGTAGCAGTCACCTTGTTTACAATGTGAAGCTTTCCTTGAATTGACAGCATCTTACATCTCATGCCGGCTTCTGATGTAATAAGCCTGCTCACCACATCTTCAGCAACTAATGGCTGTGCAGGATAAAACAATGCACAGATACACAATTTTATATGAACACAGAAGGCACATAAATTTTGCACACAGGATACTTCAGATTATTGCAATTGAAGTAAAATGGTTACTGTTACAACGTGCACCATTAAACCCACACATCTTTGCATAGTTGAATACACACATACTGTAAATTGTCTGAGAGTTTTGAAAAGGTGCCTGAATGATCTGGCATAAGAAAGGAGTACTGATTTTTTCATGTCTTTTCTTATTGGAGAATCTGATACAAAATGTGTTGCTTTGGTATGCTTACACATTATCCAGCTACCCGTGTGTCTGTAACACTTGTGTCCTCTGTACATGCCTGATACCACACCTGTCAGTTGTAACTCACACCCCCCTCCCAGTGTATTCCTTTGTATTCTTAGTTTTGTTGAGAGTGGGTGGTGTGCAGTGTAGGTACAGCCAACTGCCACCGCTTTTTTTAATGTAAGTAGTATTGTGGTGCATTAAGATGTTTGAAATCTGAGGGGTTATGCTTCTGTTTGCAGATATTTTATGATTTAGTGCGACAAATTAACAAGAAATCGCCAGAGAAGAAACCAAAACAGAAAAAGAAGTCTCTTTGTGTACTTCTATAAGAAAGACAAGTGGCGCATTCGGTGCCATCCCGAACTGTACATAACATAATGTTGTGGCCTGGCACCGACAGGATGAGGGGTGGGGAGAGATTGGGCTTCCCCAGCCCACAGTTATCTTATTAAAATGAATCAATCCGTGGTCACGTTATCCTGAGAGCCTGTCGAACAGCTGGTATTGGCCCAGGCCTGTGTTGGGCTGTGTTGAAGTCCGAGGATTATTTTGTGAGAAACAACATGAAGTGCACAAGGATTTGATAGTAAGTGTCAGTGCCATCCTTTGTACCAAGGTGTTTACTTAGGAGGTCTACCAACAAGGCGTGTCGCATTTGCAACACGTGGGCAGCACATTATCTCCTCTCTTTGAAAAACTCTGTGCCACCTTGACAGGACTCAAAGATCTCACTGGTTGAAAGATAACAAAACAAGAATAATCAGCTAAAAAAGGTTGTAGTGAAACTACTCTTTTTTTCAGTCTGTGGCCTTAATACATTGTGCAATGAGTCCTCCCACCCCTTTCCCCACTTTAATGCCTCCTACCACAGATGAAACCAAGGTCCAGATTAGTCGGCTGACGGTATGACAAGGTTTGGTGCGTGCCCTTCCACCTGGCCTTTGTTGATTTTCTGACTGGACAGCAATGGTTTGCTTGAGCCTCTCCATCTGCACAGCTGCTCTGGACTAGTTGGAACAGAAACAAACCGACCAACTAACTGACTTTTGTCATTCATATCTCATTCTGTGTAAAGCTGCCAAGGTCTCTTTGTAAATTTGTGCAGAAAACAAAAATAACAAAAAAAAAAAAAGGGAAAGTAAACAATTATTATGGTGATAGTGTTTCCTACTTTTTATCTGGAAATGTAGAACAATTTATTCACATAATTCAGCAGATGTTATAACCCCCATCCCCCTAGTTTTCCTTCCACTTTTCACCAGAATAACGAAAAGATGGTAATTATTGCATATAGATGATTTGTTTTTGAGTGTCATATCAGTTAATTGTTATGTAAAATGTATGTATTTTGACTTGTTGCTCATTGGCTGTTGTAATGAATATCGTTTTTGTCTCTTCCAATCCTGTCAACCTCCAAATGTAATTTTGAAGAGTACATGCAGTTTTGCCACTGTCATGTATATGCTCGAATGATGGTGCAAGGAAGGAAAACTGGAGCTTGGCATGGAAGCCCTCACATGTGGGCTGACCAAAGACAAAGTGGGAAATGAAACAGTTTTGTTCTGTCTCTTCATGCAAGCTGCTTTATCGTAGATGTTTTAGAAAAATCATGGAATTTGAAATGCAACATATTTTTTATGTTTTATGTGGTTGTGTTTCTGCTAGTCTGTGTGCTGAAAATAATTATATAAAAATGTGCGGGTACATAATGTGTAATGCAGTAGACAAAGGCTACATTTATAATCATGTATAAAAATCTGCTTGAAAGCATCTGCAACTACCATCAGTTCAATATGTTTAATTTTGTAAGAGCAACACTCTATCATTGTTTGTGGATGTTTGATATCTGCATAATATGGCATAATGGTACAGTATTTAATTCTGTTCAGTACCGTTACATTTGTGTACTAAGAAGAAACACCTGATACAGTCGTTCTGAAGTTCTTGAGAGTTTTTGAACAGACCTTATACCAAGAGACCAGATAAATCATAACTAGTACAAAGGTTGTATTCTCATCTGTACAGTTAGTTTTGAGCCTCTGTCATTTGTTTTTGTGTCTGTATGTTGAAGTACACTCATAAGGTTTGTGTTCTGATACTTAATCATGTTTTTGGAAGCAGTTCTTTGATGCGTAAAAGTCGGAATTTTCTTGTTATAATGTACATAATATTCTTTAGATTTGTCTGCAGTTTGCATTCAGAGATAGTGTGTAGTGTGTTTTGGTTAATTGCAGGAATATCTAAATGGATCTTGAGATGCAGCAATCATCTCCAAGTGCTTCCCATCGTCAGTATGTTTAAAGCAATATCTGTTTTGCTTCTTTCCCCACTTTGTAGTTTGTTCCATGCCAACACATGAATTAACTCTTGGAAAAGTATTTCTGTATATGTACAATTGTGGATATCCCTATGCACAGGGTAGTTTGAGCAAGTAACATGCAGTTCCAGATTTGTAGTTCCATGGATTTGGTAAGGCCATTTTAAAGACCTACTTCTGGAATTTTTGTTGCATAGTTTGTTGTCACTTTTAGCACAGATGTTTCTTCCCAAATTGCATTGGTTTTTCGAATGTGCGAAGTAATTATTTAGTTGTACAATTTTGATCTTCCGATTATTACCAGTGGAGTAGCCAGCAGGTAAGAAGCAGACCCATTAGCAATCATTCATTTAAAAAGGAACATTTTCACCTCTTTATTGTAAATGCTTCATAAACTGATAATAAATAATTTTTCTGTACTTTTTGTTCTGCTTTCTATTGTTTCCAAACCTTGCACTTTGTGGTTATTTTGTCATAGTTAACCTCCAGACTTGGTCTTCTACTCCAGAATTTAGTCTCTTTCCAAACATATCTCATTATACTTTTTAAAGAATAGATATCAGGTATTTCGTTCATTCTTTCAGGTTGTACTTGTTAGTACTACAGTATTAAAATCAATGGATTTTATTGTTTATGGTATGTAAGTTTTGAAAGAAAATGAGTTGCATAAAACACACTATCAACATGCAAACATGGAAAATATTGTTTAAAAATGCCTTGAAGAGGCCCTTATTAGTATCTTGTATTATCTGTATTATTTGCTTTGTTATTTGTTAATTAAGCACAATATTCACATCTTCCTTAAGTTATGCTAGTGGCAATTTATTTTTACAGAAATTCACATCAGGGGTTAAGCAGACTATTCACATGGCAGGCTGTGCTTGGTTACCCGTTACCACCTTTCTTGCATAGCACCAGTATTCAGGTTTCTCTCTCCTTTCTCCCCTGTAGATTGCTATGAGAGTACATTATGTTACTGGCTGTATGTAATAGTTTTATCAGTCTCTCAAAGGCAACTCTGGTGTATTTTGCAATAGAACATACCATCTCATACATGCTTCCACGTAACAATTTATACTTGCCCATCAATTTCTGATTCGCCAGTTTTATGATCTGTGCCGATGACACAGCACTTCACATGAAGTTGAGGCCAGTTGTTTGTTTTTGACTTTACATTGCTTGTACTACCTTCCACTTTCACACTGCAGTGAACTGTAAAATTGCAACAAGTGAATGAAAACAGTATTTTTCAGGTCATTAGATTTTGTTCCAGAATCCTATTGATGATGTCAGCTCTCAGAGTACATCTGGTAATGTCTTCGGCCATATATTTCATCATATAACAAAATGCCTGTCTTGCTTTCATTCATTGGTTTTGGCCCTTAAAGACTGGATTGAATCTCAGAATTAGTTTGTTGTGCTTTAATGTATGGAATTTTAGACATAGCTTTGGAAAATGCGTCTTGGTATTAGCCTTGGCTAATCTGAGTTTAGGTTTTTGTGAAACAGGATCTGTGCTTGTTTTAGTTTTTAGTCATGAATGTATGCATGTAACATACAGTTTTCAAGAAGATACTCCATACTATGAACTTTGCCTATAATTCAGAGATGGCAACTGTATCCAAGAAATATCAGTATGTTTTAAAACGTTGTCTAAAAGAGAAGGATAAGTGTTGATTATAACTCTAGGTAAATGACCAACTTGATGCACAATTATGTTGTATAAAACATTTATTATTGTAATCCTCTACATGTTTCAAGCAACTCTGTGCTCATCATCAGGAGGTCAAATTGTATTAGTACAGCATCTGGTATAGTACTCTGAAATAAGTGAGTGGTCTAAGTTACTAAAACATATGTACATCATATATATAAAACATTGGTAATTGTAATAAAATCTAGATGAAATCTGCAAGGATATGGTATTATCTTGAATTATTACGTGTGTGTTGTGCTGTGTAGAGGTCGTATCTACATGAACGTTAAACATTTTTTAACTGTCTAATTACATTCTATAAAATATCTAATTGCATTGAGTATTAATACAATTTGACCTTCTGACGATGAGCACAGTGCTGCTCGAAACATGTAGAGGATTACAATAATAAATGTTTTATACAATGTAATTGTGCATCAAGTTGGTCATTTACCCATAGTTACGCCAGGATGCACGGTCACCAAAACAATAAAAGTGTTGATTATGTTTAATTACACTGAAGATGAAAGCTTTAAAGGTTTTAAACCTATAACAAACCTTTTTGTTTGGCTATTTGCATAGTTTGGTGGCTTGTGAGGCATCCGCCCATTGAAATACATTACCTAGGGCATAAGAAATGTAACTCATGGCCTGTTGCATATGTACACATCTGTGAGATACTAGGTTTTCACAGAGATGTTGATGGCACAGTCTACTGGGATATGCTGCAGTGGTGTACTGGTGGGGAGGGTTCAAACCCCCCCCCCCCCAGCCCGAAATTCCAACGGCCCTCCAAAATCATGCCAAAATCAACCTGATTGTGAAAACTGTTAAAAATTGCTGAATTTAGGATACCAACACCCAAAGATGTTCAGAAAAAAGGCAGTAAAATTCTAAATCTACCTAGGTTCACAATTGTTTTACATTAGCAATGACAAATAAATTGGTTGTCATCATAAGTAATCTTAAAGTACCAAAAATTAAGAAAATTACTGTATGAAATAAAATTTCTTGTACCAAATTACAGCTGCCTCCAGAACCCCTGACTTGGGGGCTGCCGCCTCCAGATCCCCGTTCTCTCTGTCCTCAACTGAATTTGTTAACCCCCCCCCCCCCCCAAAAAAAAACCCGAGTGCATAACCAGCATGAGCACCTTTAAATAGCCTTTTTTGGTCCTTTTTATTTGGGTG
>Ga0131853_10009746_pt1 | contig 17575 bp, 14 predicted proteins | sample TergutLab28metaG_FD_92764 | JGI IMG/M metagenome (GOLD analysis project Ga0131853, IMG submission 92764) | Labiotermes labralis P1 segment gut microbial communities from Petit-Saut dam, French Guiana - Lab288 P1 (version 2) (version 2) | ecosystem: Host-associated > Arthropoda: Insects >... | reverse complement strand
TCTGGATGCGTATTGTTTTGTATCGCTGCGTTTTCCGCCGGAAGTCCGAACGCGTCCCAGCCCATCGGATGAAGCACGTTGTACCCGTTCATCACTTTGAACCTTGATATAACGTCTCCAATCGAATAATTTCTCACATGCCCCATGTGTATCTTGCCGGACGGATATGGGAACATTTCCAACACATAATACTTTTCTTTGCTTGTATCGTCATCTGTTTTGAAAACGTTTAATTCTTCCCATTTTTTCTGCCACTTTGCTTCGATTTCGCTATAATTGTATTTACTCTGCATGTTCATCTCCCACGTGTATGATTTCACAATCGCCCCATATCCTCTCGATTTGGTAGCGCGCCCTCATGTCCGAAGTCAGGATGTTGACGATGACATCGCCGCAATCCATTAAAATCCAGCCCGAAGTCTGCTTTCCCTCTATATTTTTGATCATCATGCCCTCTTTCGCGAATTGGTCTTCAACTTCATCGCGCAGAGCGCTGATTTGCCTTTCGGTATTGCCTGACGCAAGCACAAAATAATCTGCAAATGATGATTTTTCCCCGATATCGATCACAACGATATCAAGCGCCTTTTTGTTGTCCAGAATTTCTGCTGAAAGCATAGCCATTTCTTTACTTGTCATTTGTTTTCCCCTCTACTAAAAAGTTTTTTGCGCGTATTGTATCCTCATCAAGGAAAAGTCCTCTCTCCTTGATATATTCAATCGTATTGTTCATCGAAAGCAAACATGCTTCATCGAGGTTTTGATACGCTAGATTTCTGAGTTCTTCCACGCCCGGATAATCTCTTCCCGGCTCGATCGCATCGGCAATATAAATGATCTTCTCCAGCAAGGACATCCCCGGCCGTCCCGTCGTATGGTACGCGACCGCATTCAAAATGTCCCGATCCTTGATTTGATGATCACGTTCCATGATGATTGCCGCGATTTTTCCATGTGCCAGATTGACGTTGTCATAATATCGATCATCCATATTGAAATCGCGAACGTAAGCGTTCAGCGTTTGCTCCGGCAGATCCCGAAACATATCGTGGAACAGCGCCGCAACTTTCGCTTTTTCTTCGTCTACGCCGTAATGCCTTGCCAGCGTTTTCGCCGTTTCACACACCGCGAACGTATGCTTTTTTCGGTGTTCCGAATAATTCTTTTCAATGGTTTCAAGAATATAGTCCGTTTGCAACAATGTACCTCTCAACTTCAGGCGGAAAAGCCTCGCCGAAATCCTGATCCAATTTGATGAACTTTTTGATTTCCGTCGAAGAAACGGGAATTTGTTCATTTTGAATCTTTGTCACGTTTGTGCCGTGTGATTTCTTCAAACGATGCAAAAGTACATCCAGTTCACTTTCCATATACCCCGGCCTGGTGCCGATGATAAAAGCGTAGCTTTGGAGCAATTCATCCGCGTCTTTCCACAATTCAACATGAAGAAAAGCATCGATCCCAACGATAAATGAAATCTCTGCACTTCCATACAGTTGTTTCACTTCCCGGAGCGTATCGATCGTGTACGAAACATCGCCCTTTGCCAGTTCAATGTCTGAAACCGTGATCTTGTCTTCACAATCAAACGCCAGTTTTAACATATTGTAACGATGCTCGCCATGGGCGAGGGTTCTGCCTTGCTTAAAAGGCTGCTCATAAGCCGGTATGACGATGAGCTTATCCAAACTGCATTCCTGCACTGCCTGCTTCGCAAGCTTCATATGCCCGTAATGTACCGGGTCAAATGTACCCCCAAATACCCCGATTTTCATTCAATCACCTTTCGGATGCAAAACACGTATTCCAAGTTCTTCGAGTTGAGCGCTCTCTGCCGCAGCCGGAGCCTCACTGACCATGCACTGCGCCGCCTGGTTTTTAGGGAACGCAATGACTTCTCTGATGCTTTGCTGCCCCGAAAGAAGCATCACAAGCCTGTCCAGTCCATATGCAATTCCGCCATGGGGCGGTGTGCCGTACTTAAACGCTTCAATCAAGAAACCAAATTTATTTTCTGCTTCTTCGGCAGAAAACCCAAGCACTTCAAACATCTTCTTTTGAAGCGCTTGATCGTGGATCCTGATGCTGCCGCCACCAAGCTCAACACCATTCAACACAATATCGTAAGCACGCGCCTTGACTTTGCCCGGTTCTGTATCGAGAAGCGATACTTGTTCCGGCTTCGGAGACGTAAACGGGTGATGCATCGCATGGTACCGGTTCGTCTCTTCATCGTATTCAAACAAAGGAAAATCAACAACCCAAAGGAAGTTATATTTTGAAGCATCTAAAAGATCTAGCTTCCCTGCGATGTCCCGCCTTAAAAACCCTAAGCTGTCAAAAACGATTTTGGCTTTGTCCGCAACGATGAAGATGATATCTCCCGCTTTTGCCGAAAACACATCACAAATCTTTTGAAGACCTGATTGATCAAAAAATTTACTGATCGGCGACGTGATTTCGCCGTCTTCCACTTTGATCCATACAAGCCCTTTTGCGCCGTACGCTTTTAAGCTGTCCTGTATTTTGTCGATGTCTTTTCTGCTGAACTTGGAAGCTGCACCATCGATGTTGATGCCTCTGACATCCCCACCCGCTGCAAGCGCATTGTTGAAAACCGGAAACTCGGTTCCCGAAACGACATCGTTTAATTTTTTCAGTTCAAATCCAAAACGCGTGTCAGGCTTATCGCTCCCAAACCGTTCCATCGCCTCGTCAAAATCAAGCCTCGGAAACGGTGTTTCGATCTCAACACCCATCACATCTTTCAGCAGTTTTTTCAGGTACCCCTCCTGTATTTTGATCACATCATCAACATCCACAAAGGACATTTCAAGATCGATCTGCGTAAATTCAGGCTGTCTGTCCGCTCTGAGATCCTCATCCCTGAAACATTTCACGATCTGGATGTATCTGTCTGTCCCACCTGCCATCAGCAGTTGTTTAAACATCTGCGGTGATTGAGGAAGCGCGAAAAACTTTCCTTGGTTTACCCTGCTTGGCACAAGGTAATCCCTCGCGCCCTCAGGCGTCGGTTTGATCAGCATGGGCGTTTCAACTTCCGTAAACCCTTGGCTGTCAAAGTATTCTCTCGTGGATTTGGCGATGTTATGTCTGAAAGTCAGGTTCTGTTGCATTTTAGGCTTCCTCAAATCGAGGTATCGATATTTCAGCCTGAGATTGTCATCGACGTTATCGTCATCTTTGATATAGATCGGTGGCGTTTCCGCTTCTGAATAGATGATGAGACTGTCCGCAAAAACCTCGATTTCGCCTGTCGCAAGATCCGCATTTTTCGCCTGCCTCTCTTTCACGATGCCTTTCACGCCAACCACATACTCGCTGCGCAGCGTGTCCGCCTTTTCAAACAGTTCTTTTGGCACTGTATCGTCAAAAACGACCTGTACGATTCCTGTTTTGTCTCGCAAATCGCAAAATATGAGTCCGCCGAGGTTTCTGCTTTTTTGTACCCAACCGTTCAAAACGACCGTTTCATCTATATTTCCCGCATTCAGCGTTCCGCACATATGTGTTCTGCTGTATATTTTCTCCATACTTGCCTCTCCTATTCCTTGTCTTGTCTTTTCGTTGCGTCGCTATACCGGTTGAATTTCACGAACGATATCTTCAACCAGAATTAATTTTTGTTCGGATGTAGACATTTTCTTAAGCGATACTTTCCCGTCAGCAAGTTCGTTATCACCAATCACGACGGTATACTTCGCATTCAACCGATCCGCATATTTGAACTGCCCTTTGATGTTTCTGGAAAGTAAATCCATTTCAGTCTTGATGCCCTGATTTCGTAGTTTTCTGGTCAAGGACAACCCAAACTTTTTCGCGTTTTCGCCCATGACCGCTATGAAGACATCTGTTGTGTCAGGCTGCGGTATCTCAATGCCGTTTGATTCCATCACAAGCAACAAACGCTCTATGCCAAGTCCAAATCCCACGCCCGGAACCGGCGGGCCGCCGAGCTGCTGGATCAAGTTGTCATATCTTCCGCCGCCGCAGACTGTCCCTTGCGCTCCGATGCTCGACGTCACAAATTCAAAAGCCGTCTTCGTATAATAATCAAGCCCTCTCACGATGCCCGGATCAACCGTAAAATCGATGCCCATCGCCGTTAAGTTTTCTTGCAACGCTTCAAAAGCATCATTGCATTCGCCGCACAGATAATCGATCATCAGCGGCGCGCCATAGACAAGCTTCTGGCAAGCCTCCGATTTACAATCCAGTATTCTGAGCGGATTTTTATCATATCTCCCTTTGCATGTGACGCACAACTCATCGTGCTTTTCACTTAAAAATTCCCTCAACGATGCCCTGTGCGATGTTCTGCATGTCGCGCACCCGATGCTGTTGATCCTCAGTTCAACGTCTTTGATCCCAAGACCATCGATAAAATCTTTGCCCAGCGCGATGACTTCAGCATCCGCCATCATATCATCCGTGCCAAACACCTCAATACCAAACTGGTGAAACTCCCGAAGCCTGCCGGACTGTGGCTTCTCATAACGAAAACACGGTATGTTGTAATAGTACTTGATCGGCTGCACTTCCGCGTACTGCTTATGCTCAACAAAAGCCCGTACAATGGACGCCGTTCCCTCAGGCTTAAGCGTAATGCTCCGTTTGGCGTAATCTTCAAACGTATACATTTGTTTTTCAACGATGTCGGTCGTATCGCCCACACCTCTTGTAAAAAGCTCCGTATGCTCAAAAGTAGGCGTACGCACCTCTTTAAATCCATACTTCGCGCATATATCGTCAAAGGCTTTTTCTACAAATCGCCATTTATAAACTTGATCCGGTAAAATATCTTTCGTGCCTCTCGCAGCGTTTGTCAACATCAACTTTTCCCCTTTCATGGTGCAAATAAATGCTCTTTTTTTCTTTGGATCATTTCGTCAATTCTGGATGTATACAGCTCATAGTTCGTCACGTTAGGCACTCTTTCAAGCCTGTTTTCATCAGGGTAATATACCTTTGTGATGCCTCCCGCGCCAAGCGCTATGATGGTCTGCATTTCTTCCATGATCCTGATGTTATAGATCCCGGCTGTTCCCCTTTTACACCAGCCTATATTTTCAAGATTTCCCGCCATATGCTTTTGTCTGTACAAATAATATGGCACATAGCCCTCTCTCGTGAGAAGCTCACTGGCGGAACGCAGCATTTCGCTGACCGTTTCGCCCTGTTCGTAATGGTACTCTTTATTGATATCGATCAGCTTTGACGCCCGCTTGACGGCCAACGTATGGACGGTAATGTTTTCAGGGCCAAGCTTCACGAGCTGTTGCATTGTGTCTAAAAAATCTTCTGCGCTCTCCTCCGGAAGCCCGGCGATGATGTCCATATTGATGATGCCTGAGTTGATTTCTCTTGCGGCCGAAAAAGCGTCCTGTATATCCTGCGACGTATGCCCACGCCCGATCAATTGAAGCGTCTTGTCCTGCATCGATTGCGGGTTGATGCTGATTCTGGAAACACCCACTTCTTGTATCGCTTTTAACTTGTCAGAAGTGATCGTATCAGGCCGTCCGGCTTCCACCGTATATTCTTTTAACTCCGATAAATCAAAGCTGTTTTGAATATGGGCGAAAAGCAACGCAAGCTGTGCAGCATCCAATGTCGTAGGCGTGCCGCCTCCGATGTAGACGGTTTCAGGCTTCATGTTCGCACTTTTCATCTCACGCCCGACAAATTCGATTTCCCGGTACAGCGCTTCCATGTATTCACGAATCTTTGAATCCGGTGCCTGATTCGATGTAAAAGAACAATACAGGCATCTTGTCGGGCAAAACGGAATCCCTATGTAAACGCCAACTTGGCGTCCTGCCGGCTTCGGCAATATTTCCTGTTGGTACTGATAGATGGCGATCAATAACGCCGCTTTTTCCGCACTTAAAAGATATTCCTGCATGAGCGCGTTTTTGACCAAGCTTTCTTCATTGCGAAACTTTTCATACAGCCCGCCCACAAGCTTAACCGGCCTGACGCCTGTCAGGATGCCCCAATCGTATTCTTTACCCGTCCATTCGGAGAGGCTGCGATAGAGTCTCCTCTTTGCCTCGTTTTTTTCCAATGCCGGTTCGTTATGCGATTCCATGATGCAGTATTCCGTCGGCTTTAAAAAAACCTTGATCAACTCTTCGTATTCGTATGTGTTTGAAATACCGCTTAAATCGATTTTATACAAACGGGTTGTTCCTTTTTTCAAAACCGATTGCCGTTTCTTCCATATGCCCCGGAAAAACCTGCGTATCATCCGGAAGCACAAACAGCTTTTCATGAATCGACTTCTTGATTTCAGGGAATGAAGACCCCGGAAAATCTGTTCTGCCGATGCTTTGCCTAAAAAGCGTATCGCCGCTGAACAGGGATTTGCCGGCAGGGACATAAACGCATAAGCCGCCCGGCGAATGCCCCGGCGTATGAATCATTTTAAGTTCAAGGTCGCCTACGTTCAAAATGTCTCCGTCTTCGACATAAAGATCAGGCTTCAAAGCGGTTTCTTGACTGAAAAACCCTCCACCTACATCTTCAAGCATTTCTTTTTCATATTTTGAAGCGACAAGTTTCGCTTCGGGAAATTCTTTCATAAAAGCGGCCACTCCGCCGGTATGGTCGGGATGCGAATGCGTCAATATGATGTATTCGATCGTCACGCCTTCTGATTTTACATGGTTTGTAAGCGCAGGCTCATACCCGCCCGGGTCAACGATAAACCCTTTTTTCATGTTATCGCAGGACACATAATATGTGTTTACGCCATACGGCCCTGTCATTGCTTTTGATACTTGCATTTTATTCTCCTTATTCTCATGAAGAGCATCCGATGCTCTTCCAACCCATTAAAACTAAAACAATTTTTTACTATCGAGCATGATGGTAACAGGCCCGTCGTTGTTGATGCGAACCAGCATCTCCGCTTGAAAAACGCCTGCTTCCACGTGAACATCCTGCTTTTTTACCATATCCATAAACTGCTCATATAACGTTTTTGCCTGATCCGGCCTTGCGGCTTTTATAAAACTCGGACGCTTGCCTTTTCGCACGTCTCCGAGAAGTGTAAATTGAGAAACCGCTAAAACCGCCCCACCTTTATCCTTCACAGAAAGGTTCATTTTGCCGTCACTGTCTTCAAAAATTCGAAGCCCGACTACTTTTTCCGCCATATAGGACGCGTCTGCTTCCGTGTCATCTTCTTCTACACCAAGCAAAACAACAAGTCCTATGGCGATCTCTCCTACAACATCTCCCCCAACGGATACATTTGCACTTTGTACCCTTTGAACGACTGCTCTCATGATTGCCTCCTATGATCGGCCATTGTTCTTACGTGATCGCGCGGTGAACGTAAACAACACCCGGTACGCTTTTCAATGTTCGAAGCACTTTTTCCATCTGGCTTGTATTTGTGATCAAAAGCGTCATCGTAATATTGACAAATTGGTCTTTGGCGCTCTTCGCGTTTACACCCGCAATGTGTACATCCATATCCTCACATACTCTTGACAGATCCGAGAACAAGCCTTTTCTGTCTTCCGCCAAGATGGATATATCCGCATTATATGATTTATCAAGTTTGTCTTGATCCCATTCGACTTCGATGAATCGTTGTCTTTCAATCTCCGATAACGAAAGTACGTTTGCACAGTCTTTCCTATGAATGGAAATGCCCCTGCCTTTCGTGATAAACCCGATGATTTCATCTCCCGGTACAGGGTTGCAACATTTTGAAAAACGGATCAATAAATTATCAACGCCTTTGACCGTGATCCCTGCATCTTGGTCTTTATGCCCATGTGTCTTCTTTTTCTCAGCCGCAATATTGGAAACATGATTTTCCGTTTTCTTCAGCTCTTCCTGTTTTTCATCATAGTAGTATCCGACAAGAATATTCGCGATCTTACCCAAAAGTACACCGCCATGACTGAGCTGGTTATAAAGTTCATCCAGAGAAGCAAGTTTTAAACTTTTTGCCGCTTTCGAAAGATATGCGTTTTTTAATATTTGCTGAGGATCATAACCTTTTCGTTTGATGTACCGTTCCAGTGCCTCTTTGCCTTTTTCAATACTGCCGGTTTTGTTTTCTTTTTTAAGATATGCTCTTATTTTGCTTCTGGCATTGCTGCTTTTCGCGATTCTAAGCCAGTCGATGCTCGGCCCGCTTGAATTTGGCGAAGTGATGATCTCGATGATGTTGCCGTTTTGAAGCGTATAATCAATTGGAACCATTTTTCCGTTGATCTTGGCACCGATGCATTTACACCCGATTGCGGAATGTATTTTAAACGCGAAATCAAGTGGCGTGGAACCTGCCGGAAGCTCAATCACATCTCCTTTTGGCGTGAATACGAACACCTGGCTGGCAAATAGATCGACTTTTAAAGTCTCCATGAACTCTTTGGGGTCATTCATATCCTTTTGCCATTCAAGGGTCTGTCTGAGCCATGCGAGCTTCATTTCTTCTTTGTCTGATTCGCCTTCGTCTTTTCCCTCTTTGTATTTCCAATGCGCAGCGATACCGTATTCAGCGATCCTGTGCATTTCATACGTCCTGATCTGTATCTCAAACGGCTCTCCGTTATCGCTCAGCACAGTCGTGTGCAAAGACTGGTACATGTTCGGCTTGGGCATTGCGATGTAGTCTTTGAATTTGCCCGGGATTGGCTTCCACATCGTATGAACGATTCCCAGTACGGCATAGCAGTCCCTGATGCTTTCTACGATGATCCGAACCGCTGACAAGTCAAAAATTTCATCAAGCTGCTTGTTCTGGAATTTCATTTTCCGATAAATGCTGTAAAAATGTTTTGACCGGCCCATGATCTCAGCATGTATATTCATGTCACCAAGCGCTTCTCTGAGTTCGCCTATGATGTCATTGATGTTGTCTTCACGTTGCTGCTTTTTGGTTTTTACGGCAGAGGCAAGATTGCTGTACGCTTCCGGCTCCAGTTGTTTGAACGCGATATCTTCAAGTTCAAACTTCATCGCGTAAATACCGAGTCTGCTTGCCAGCGGCGCATAGATTTCTAATGTCTCATTGCATTTGTCGTAAATTTGCCGCTCCGTCATGTAATCGATCGTGCGCAAATTATGGAGCCTGTCGGCAAGCTTTATAATCAATACCCGGATGTCTTTTGACATCGCAAGAAACATCTTTCGGATGTTTTCGGCCTGTCGCTCCTCTTTGCTTTCAAATTTGAGTGATTTTAGTTTTGTAACACCGTCGACAAGATGCTGTACTTCCTTACCAAATTCGTCTGCCAGCATCTCACTGGTATAAGAAGTGTCTTCAACCACATCATGAAGAAGCCCTGCAACAATCGTATGTTCATCCATACCAAGGTCTGCCAAAATTTTGGCAACAGCCAAGGGATGAACCAGAAACGGCTCGCCGGACTTCCTGAGCTGGTCATGATGCATTTCTGCAGCCTTATCATACGCTTTGCCTAAGATGTGCAAATCATAGCTCGGATTGTTTTCCAAAAGGCTGTCTAAAAATTCTTGCTTTGTCTCCATTCTTGATTACTCATCACTCATCAATTTCTTTATCTGTGTCTTTCCCTATTTTTTTGCTTTTCTTCCCTTTGTATCTGGATCCGCCTGTAAGCCTCGTAAGCTCATAATACACCGGGCTGCAAATGCCCAGAGATGAAAGCGTACCGACGATTGCCCCGATCATAAGCGGCAATATAAATTCGCTGATGGCGGGCGTCGTCATGAGCATCAGAGGAAGCATGACAACAATTGTAGAAACCGAAGTCATAATTGACCTGCCCAACACCTGGTTGGCGCTCTTGTCGACAATTTCCTCTGTCTTGTTTTTCCTCATAATGCCGAGATTCTCGCGAACCCGGTCAAAAATAACAATGGTATCGTTGATCGAATACCCCACGACGGTCAATATCCCCGCGATAAACGGATTGTTAATCGTAAAGCCAAATATGGCATATAGCGCGATGACAAACAGTACGTCATGGCCAATACCGACAAGCGTAGCAACCCCGAATTTCCATTCAAACCGGATGATGATATAGACCAAGATGCCAAGACTGGCGATCAAAATCGCTAAAATTGTATTGGTTCTCAGCTCTCTGCTTACCGCCGGGCCGAAATGATCCATCGCAAGTACGCTGTCGGCCGTTAAGCCAAACTCCGATGTCATATCATTTACAAGTCTCGTACGCTCCGCGCTGTCAAGAGATGCCATCGTTCGTATGATGACCTGCTCATTTTGAGCACCCGCATAGACAACTTCGACGCTGATGTCATGTCTTTCCGCAACACGTTGTATATCTGCCTCGGCAACATGCCGACCCATATCGAGCTGCATCATCGTTCCGCCTGTAAAGTCTATCCCGTAGTTGTATCCTCTGACGCCACCGATCAAAAGCCCGACAACGATGACGATCAATGAAATGATATAATAAATTTTTCTGTTTTTTACAAAATTGATTTCTTTCTTAATTTTAAACGCAGGTTCGTTGTCTTCCTTTACGCCAAAGAACTTTTTCGCGGAGAAAAGCTTGCTTTCGCCAAAGACGATCAAGTACAGCTGCGTAACGACAACTGCCGTAAAGATGCTGATCACAATACCGATCATGAGCGTAAGCGCGAATCCCCTGACGGTACTGGTGCCTGCGAAATAAAGCACAAGTGCCGCAAGGATCGTCGTGAGCTGCGAGTCTATGATTGTGGCCATGGCTCTTTTAAAACCAGACTGGATCGCAGTCCTGACCGTTTTACCTGCTGAAATTTCTTCTCGTATCCGACTGAAAATGATGACATTCGCATCCGTCGCCATAGCGATCGATAAGATGATACCTGCAATGCCCGGCAGTGTCAAAACAGCCCCAATCCCTACAAAAATCCAGAGAAGCAGTATGACATAAAGCGTGAGTGCAATGTTGGCTGCAACACCCATGATCCTGTATACCACAAGCATCAGCATGAAAAGCAGGATGAACCCGATTACGCCTGCCCGGATGCTCCGTTCAAGGGCATCAAACCCGATCGTCGCAGTTCTCGTCGATGACGTGACTTCTTCAAGATCAACCGGAAGAGCCCCTCCTCTGATAAAATTCGCAAGTTGTATCGCCTCTTCTTGCGAAAAGCCGCCTCTGCCGCCCGTTATCTGGGCTCTGCCGCCCTGAATCGGGCCGTCGGTTACAGTCGGGTGACTGACGATCTCATTGTCAAGGATGATCAAAATCGCGTTTGCAGGTATTCCCGGATGTGCCGAAACGACCTGCCTGTTGTACGCGATCCTCGTCGCTTCCGCGAACGCAAGTCCGCCCTCTCTGCTGAACTCCATTGAAACCGCAAAGCCGCCGCGATCCGGGTCGCGGGTGATTCCCGCATCCCTGACCATGCTGCCATCGAGCATCAAAGTATCGTCAGCAAGCCTAAACTCAAGCTTGGCCATCGTGCCGATAATCTCTATCGCTTCTTCCGGATTTTCCACACCCGGAAGCTCTACCCTGATCCTTCTGTCCCCTTCGACGGTAACGACAGGTTCTGCCAGCCCAAACGCATTGACCCTTCGTTCAATCACGGTATGGGTCTGATCCATAAGCTGTCTGAGTTCAGCCCCTCGTAAATCCGTCTGAGCCTCCATGACGACGTATACGCCGCCGCTGATATCAAGCCCCAGCTTGATTCGATCCTGTATCGGACCCACAGGCCCAATGCCAACGATTGTTATATACCAACCCAACGCAATTACAACAATAATTAAGAACGCCAGGAATTTTCTTACGCCTCTATTCATTTTTTCCCTTCCTTACTGCTTGTCTGATTTTGTAGCAACATTGCCACTACGTTAATACTTCCCTCTATTTTACTACTTTTTACAGACATTCACAAGTCAGTTTTTCAAGTTTGTTCCTATAATTCCGAAAATCCCTCCAAAAGACAACGGTATGAGATACTGAAATGTCAAAGCCTCTGTTGAAATGAAAGCCCTAAAACACAAAGAAACAACGATCAAAACGATACCCAAGAATACAGCCGAAAACACAATGCCTGATAAAAGCCCGTTTCTCCCAAATAAGTTGCCCACATACAAGCCCATAAATGCACATGCGATTGAAAACGTGATCATCAAGTAGACGCTGCCATATCGTTCCGGAAGCCCCGTCACAGCGAGAAGCAGTCCGGCAAGAAGTGACATCACAGCAAAAATAACAATCGAAATCACTGTTCCCTTGATTAATTTGAATGTCCTCTCCATTTTATACCTCCACAAATTTCGTGCGGCAATACGATCGATGATGTTTGCTCCGTATCACATTATATTGTATGGTCAGGCAAAAAATGAAGAACATTTAAAAACCCCCTGTGAAAACAGGAGGTATAATAGGCATAAGTAGCGAAATAACGCTATTTTTGATCTGCTTCATCTGTGCTTTCTGCTGTCGATGTTTCCGTTGACCGCTTCATTTTCTTGGGCATTCTTTTAATTTCGTCCGCGTCATCATCATCGTCATCTATTGTTTCATAGTCTGCTTCCACAGGTTTACGCATTTTCCTGGGTCTTTTTTTAGCGTCAACACCATCGTCATCATCATAATCATCTGCGGCTCTTGTTTTTCTTGCAGAAGTAGGTCTCGTCGTAGATTCCACAACTTTTGACACGCCCCATTTCATCAATTCGAACTTTAATTTATCAGCGCCGACTTGAATAACGATTGTTTCCCCTTTTGTTTTTACGATTTTACCACAAATACCGCCGATTGTAATGACTTCGTCGCCTACCATTAAATTGTTTCGCATCGTTTGTATTTCTCTCTCTTTTTTGCGCTGTGGCCTTATCAGCAACAGATACATAATCGCAATGAAAAAGAGCAGAAAACCAATTTGTGTTGCTACTCCGGTGCCCATTCCATTTCCTCCTTAAATTTCAAAGAACATTTTTACTCTATAGTACTCTATATGGATATCAATTACAGAGTTTATAAACTTTTGGTGCCGGCGATGGGGGTCGAACCCATACGGTGTTGCCACCACGGGATTTTGAGTCCCGCACGTCTGCCAGTTCCATCACGCCGGCGTATTCTCGCAAAGCTAATTATATCAACGCTTGTTATGGCTGTCAATGTAAACTTTGCCTTAAAAATGAGTTCCACTGATAAAAAATTGGTGCGGCCAACCGGACTTGAACCGGTACGATTATCTCACACGCCCCTCAAACGTGCGCGTCTGCCTATTCCGCCATGGCCGCAGGCCTTTCGTACACTTTCACCCATCCTCCGCTGTTGTTAAAAAAATGATGGAAGAGCGGGTCGACTTCACCCCTGAGTGAAACCGATGAAATTGCACCGTATGTTTTGTAAAGAATGCAATAGATTGGAACTTCGTCTTTCAATATTGCATTGACTTGCTGAAAGACTTCAGCTTTTCTTGTGTTGGAAATTCCGGATTGCATTTCATCCAACAATTCATCAAGCTCCGGGTTAGAGAAGCCGATTCGATTGTTATGCTGCGAATGCAAAAGGTGTCTCAAATCATATCTTCGATTGAAAGAATATCCGCCTATGTACATGTCAAAATTACCGGAATTGATTCTTGAAACATATTCATCCCAATCACAGTATATAATATACGAGTCAAAAAACAATTTGTCAAGCGCATTTTTTATGATTTCAGCCGCAGCCATGCGTGCCGCGTTGTCAGCGTTCACCAATATACCGATACGCACTTCATTTCCAAACCGGTCTTGGAGAAAGCCCGTGCCGTCAAAATCTCTCAATCCCGCCGCATACAGAAGCTCTGCTGCCCTTTCCAAATCAAAGTCATATCGTTTTTCTTCATTGGTATTGCCAAAAAAATATGGGAAATAAATCGTATTGCTCAAAATCCCACTGTTTAAATACGCGGTTTCGAGTATCTGTTGAGAATCGATCGCATACGCAATCGCTTGTCGTACCCGTCGATCACCCAATGTTTGATGTCGCATGTTAAAAGCCACAAATTCAGCTCGGTTCGATACAAAGTTCACCGTATTGACATGCATGGTGCTTGTCATGGCGTCTCTGTCCAATTCATCACTGATAAAAAGCGAAACCTTATTGATGCTGATCAGGTTCAAGGCATCTCTCTTGTCGCGAAATATGATGAATTCCAATTGGTTTTGCGGAACATTCCCGTGATAATCCGGATTGGGTACCAGAACAAGCCTCGACAAATGATTATACGAAAGCACCTGATACGGGCCCGTGCCGATTGGTATGAATTCGTCAATATTTCTCCGAATATCCGCTCCTCTTCTAAATTGATGAGCCGGCAAAATCGGAAAAATCAGGTTTTCCAAGCCGGTGTTGGACGTACTTCTAAATGAGATTGTGAGTCTATGAGGTTCTCCTCTTACTGCATTGACTGCTCTGATGTTGGCAACGTAGGAGGCGTATATGGTCTGATTGCTGCCCGCAAGATTGATATAGTTTTCAATTGAAAATCGAACATCTTCTGCCGTCAATTCCTGTCCGTCATGCCATTGGATCCCCTGTCTCAGATCGATGGTAAGGGTCAGTCCGTCATCGCTGTAACGGTAGGACTCAACAAGTCTCTTCTGGGGCATCAGATACCGATCCAACTCAAACAATCCGTCATAAATTAGTCTGCTTATGATATACGTATCCTCGTCGTCTGAAATCATCGGGTTTAAAGTCCTGACTTTTTCCATCGACAAATAAATCGTTCTTTCGGTTACATGCCTGACTTCGCCACTCCCGCCACCTAAAAAAACGCCTCCATCACCGCATCCTACCATAAGCGGCAGCAGAGAAACGATTAAAACGGCTATTAATAATTTCAACTTGATCGATTTTTTATTGCTCATACGCTTGAATCAGTTTCTCCAACTGTTGATAAAGTTCTTCCTCACTTCTTGAATTGTCGATCACGACGTCCGCCCGCTTTCGTTTTTCTTCGCTGCTCATCTGAGTATCCATGATCTTTAAAGCATCCTCGCGAGAAATTCCGTCACGCTTGATGATGCGTTCAATCTTCACTTCATCATCTGCGTCTACAACCCATATTTGATCCATTGCCGCCATGAGTTCGGCACTTGCTGTCTCAAACAAAAGCGGAATGTCCAGAAATACAATGTGATTATTATAACCCGAAACGGCAAAAGCATCAATTCGATTCTTGATGATTTTAAAAATTTCACCATGCATGATGCCATTCATGCGCGCTCGCAAAGCATCGTCTCCAAACACGATGCCACCCAGTTTTTTTCGATTCAACGTGCCATCCTCGTTGAGTATGTCTTTACCAAAAACAGATACAAGCGCAAGAAGCGCCGGTGCGCCCGGCATAACGATTTCCCTGGCTATTTTGTCAGCATCGATCACAGCATACCCTTTTTCTGCAAAGTATGCGGACACTGTGGATTTTCCGGAGCCGATTCCGCCCGTCAGCCCAATAACTTTTATTTTAGTTCGTACCAATTTTTCCCCTCCGATATGCCTACGGAAAGCTTTACACTGAGTTCGATCGCGTTTTCCATATTCTGCACAAGAAGCGTTTTTACGGTTTCAAGTTCATCGCTTGCCGCTTCGATGATGAGTTCATCATGCACTTGTAAAATCAACTTCGATTTTAGGTTCTCATTTCTCAGCGCACGATACACATTGTTCATCGCAATTTTGATGATATCGGCGGCGCTCCCCTGTATGGGGCTGTTCATCGCGAGCCTTTCGCCCAGTTGTCTGACCATATAGTTTGAAGAATGAATCTCAGGAATCATTCGTTTACGGCCCAGCAACGTTTTGACATAACCGTTGTGTTTGGCGAATGCGACTTGTTCATCCATAAACTTTTTAACGGATGTGTATTTCTTGAAGTACTCTTCGATATATTTTTCTGCTTCTTTTCTTGTAATGTGAAGCTCTGTTGAAAGTCCAAACCCACTCATGCCATAGATGACGCCAAAATTGACGGCCTTGGCGCTGCTTCTTTGTTCAGCAGTCACTTCATCTTCGGGAATTCCGAACACTTTTGAGGCAGTCAATTGGTGAATATCGTCCCCTTGATTAAACGCTTCAATCAATTCAGGGTCACCGGACATATGCGCCAAAACGCGTAGTTCAATCTGCGAATAATCGGCTCCTACCAGAAAATAGCCGTCAGCGGCAGGCACAAACGCCTTGCGTATCTTTCTGCCCTCCTCTTGCCTAATCGGAATGTTCTGCAAGTTCGGCTCGGTACAACTGAGTCTGCCCGTCGCCGTGACGGTCTGCCTGAAATGTGCATGTATTTTTCCGTCCTTGTGAATCAGTGGAATGAGTCCGTCGATATACGTCCCTCTCAGTTTTGCGAGCAGTCTGTATCTGATAATTAATTCAATAATCGGATGTTTGTCCATCAGGTTTTCAAGCACTTCTGCATTTGTCGAGTAGCCGGTTTTTAATTTTTTTCCGGTGGGCAGGCCGAGCTTTTCAAATAAAATATGTCCAAGCTGTTGCGGCGAATTGATGTTAAACGCCTCGCCTGCGTATTCAAATATCTTCGTTGACAGTTGATCGATTTCCATGGAAATCTCGTTTCCTGCGTCTTCAAGCACCGCTCTGTCCGTTTTAAATCCGCAAGACTCCATGTTTGCCATCACTTCGATCAAAGGAAGTTCGACTTCATCGTACAGTTTGTCGAGATTTTCATCGTCGATTTTATCTGCCAAAACGTTTTTCAAAGCATTGACCGCACCGCACCACATTTCAGTATACGCCAAATAACGGCCGGTTGAGTTTTCCAACAAGCTCATTTGGGCATTTGAACTCATAAAAGATTTTTCGTCTTCAACGTCTTCATTGAAATACTCAAGCGAAAGCGTTTTTAATTCATAGTTGCTTTTGCTTGGTTCCAACACATACTGCGCAATCTCCGTATCAAATCCGGTATTTAAACGACCTTTGAAGCCATTCGCAAACAACGCATAATAATCGGTGATCAGGCTATGTCCTGTAATCAAAGGCGACTTTTCTGACAAGAGCATAAAGAAATCTTCCAACAATTCTTTTTCTTCACCGCTTACATAATAGCAATTTTCTCCAACGAGTACCCCGATCCCAAATATCTCCGGTATATTTTTATGGTTGCGGTCGTTGAATACTTTCAAAACGATGTTTCCATTGGCCATGATGTCTTTTTCCAGCGCATGAAGCTCGCTTTTGGTCTGTATGATGACCCTGCCTGTGATTACGTTGTCAAGCTTTTTCTCGTTTGCTTTCGCCGGTTTTTCACTTTGAGCAGGCAATTTCATCTTCTTTAAAAAACTGTTAAATTCAAGTTTAACATAGACATCAATAAGCTTGTTGTAATCTACTGGAACCGCTTTACATTCTTCAATATCGATTGCAATCGGAACGTTTGTATTGATTGTCGCAAGCCTTTTGCTCATCAGCGCGATCATTTGGTTTTCTTCTATCTTTGTCCTGAGTTTTTCATTTTGTATTTCGTCAGAAGACGCAATCAAAGCCTCAATGCTTCCAAATTCCAAAAGGAGTTTTTGAGCTGTTTTTTCACCAACACCCGGAATGCCCGGAATATTGTCCGACTG
>Ga0131853_10009745_pt1 | contig 17576 bp, 25 predicted proteins | sample TergutLab28metaG_FD_92764 | JGI IMG/M metagenome (GOLD analysis project Ga0131853, IMG submission 92764) | Labiotermes labralis P1 segment gut microbial communities from Petit-Saut dam, French Guiana - Lab288 P1 (version 2) (version 2) | ecosystem: Host-associated > Arthropoda: Insects >... | reverse complement strand
TCACTGTACACCGACAGTTACATCACACAGTCACCGCACCATTCGCTGTACACCGACAGTCACAGCACACCGTCACTGTACCATTCGCTGTACACCGACAGTCACAGCACACCGTCACTGTACTATTCGCTGTACACCGACAGTCACCGCACACCGTCACTGTACCATTCACTGTACACCGACAGTCACAACACACCGTCACTGTACCATTCGCTGTACACCGACAGTCACAGCACACCGTCACTCTACCATTCGCTGTAACCCGACAGTCACAACAAACCGTCACTGTACCATTCACTGTACACCGACAGTCACAGCACACCGTCACTGTACCATTCGCTGTACACCTTCAGTCACAGCACACCGTCACTCTACCATTCACTGTACACCGACAGTCACAACACACCGTCACTGTACCATTCGCTGTACACCGACAGTCACAGCACACCGTCACTGTACCATTCGCTGTACACCGACAGTCACGGCACTCCGTCAGTATTAAAGAGGCTCTTATATCCCATATTATTAAAACGGATCGGCTTTCGACTTGTTTTTTTGCTGCTTTCTTCAAAGTGGCAGCCACAGTACAGTTTGGTATTGTGCCCCGTCCAGTCTGGTGGAGGTTTCTCCGTCGCCCCTACGGCAAATGCTTCGACTGGGTGCATCAGAGTGGCAACCTTCGTAGAATTTGGTAGCGTGGCCTCCGTGCAGACTGGTAGAGGTGTGGGTTGAGTGGAAAAGAGACCGAAATGCCTCCCGCGCTTTCTTCGTTCTTGAGCGATATTATTAAAAATGATAAGTTGTACGTGTGTGCCCCCGTAGAGTTTGGTTGCGTGGCCTCCGTGCAGACTGGTTTAGGTGGTTGGTTGAGTGCAAGAGAGACCTAAATGCGTCACGCGCCCTGCTCGTTCTTGAGCGCACAATATTATAAAGGAAGGGCAGGCCCCCGTATAATTTGGTTGCGTGGTAGGGGTGCGGGTTTAGTGCAAGAGACACCTAAATGCTTCCCGTGCGCTGCTCGTTCTTAAGCGCAAATATTAAAGAGGGAAGTCAGGCGCCCCGTGCAGTGTGTTAGCTGAGGTACCCCCTCCGTAGCCAGCCCTATACGCTGATGGAAGTGTTCAATGTAAGGAGGACATAAATGCGTTCCTCGCACTGCTCGGACTCGAGCACTCAATATTAAAATGAAGGTAGGCCCCCGTACAGTTTTTTAAGGGGTTCTCCCGTAGGCAGTAGTGCAAGGTTGGTTTCAGTGCGACCGAGGCTGTACTCGTTCTTGGGCGGTATTATTAAAAAGGATAGGTTTTAAGTGTGAGTGCCCTCCGTACAGTTTGGTAAGGTGGTTTTTCCGTAAGTACTAGTGCAAAAGGGTCCAATTTCGGCCGAGGATTTAGTCGTTCTTGAGTGATATTATTAAAAATTTAAGAGGCTGTAAGTGTGAGTGCCCCGTACAGTTTGGTAACCTCCGTCGCCACCCGGACCCTGAGTGTTGGCGTAGTGCAGTCGAGGCTGTACTCGTTCTTGAGCAATATTATTAAAAAATAGATTTTTGAAGAGTGAATGGTCCTCCTCCCCCTGCACAGATTTTGGGCGGAGTTTCCTCCGTAGCCACCAGTGCTCTTTACCGCGGGCATTACTCGTTCTTGTGAAACATTATTAAAAGTATGATAGGATCTAAGAGTGAGTGCCTCCGTACAGTTTGGTGGAGGTTTGTTCGTAGCCACCAGTGCAAGAAGTGGTTTGAGTGCGTTCGGGAGGGCGCTACTCGTTACTTCCGTGACAGAGGAGGATGTGGGGATCTTGTGTGTGTGTGGGTTCCGTCCGGATTGTCCCCACCTAGAGCAGAGTGTAGGGAAAACCCTGGATGCTGACGGTAGCGTAAAATCATCATGTGATCCCTCGGGATAACCGGAGGTGAAGTCACTGCATACCTGCACGTTCGTAGAATCCTTGTTCTGCGGACGCAGCAATATTCTCGGAGGAAAAGTACTGAACGACAGAACGGCGAGTATTGCAAATAGGTAAGAAACATATATGTAACCTTGTGATATGACTAGCAGAAGGGCGGGGGGTTTGGAATAAAAGGTCCAGTCACAGGACCGTATGTCATTAAAATCTGTGTGCTGTGCAACATGTGTGGCGGTCGTGAAGAAGAAGGACGGGGCGTGACATCGTGCAGTTTTGTAGGTACAATGTGATACCTGTTAATACGCTTCCGTTAGCTTATACTATGCTTGGAAGTGTAAGACAATGGAACGCATTAACATGTGGCGGTGTACTTACGGGGAAAACGTATCATTTGCAGGAAGAAGTAGGGCGTGGCATCAGAAAATTGAATTCACTAGCGAGAAGGTAAGTGAAGCAGTACGTTATGTGAGATGTATCAACTACATAGAGAGTCGCGTTATTATGCTCACGTTTGTACATTTATTAGGAATGCAATACGCTCGATTTTGTGATCAGAAATAATTCGACTTACATCTGTGATTAGCATTCCTGATTCCTGTGCGAAACAGGAGCATGTCGGTGCTATTGTCACACAGTTATAAGGACGTAACTGTACGGCTTCACTTAGGGCCTGTTTGTGCGGAACCCCGGTCAGACCGAGACTACCAGTACATCCCCCGAAAGAAGCTGTGAAGAAGAAGGACGTGGCTTTCGGCGTAACCGTGCTGGCAATAACGGTAAGTGGAGAGATAAATTAATTCTCTGTGGAATGCTATGAGCAAATAAGTTGAAGTAAAGTCACGCTTATATATTCACGTTGCCGAACACTCGTCAGATGTGCAAAACATAGCTGTATATATTGAACATAGCTTACGTACATTCACACTGGAACTGTCTGAGGGTCTCTGAGGTTACTGAATGCATTAACCTCATCCAGAACCACTCAGAAAAAACGTGGGTGAATGAACGTAAGTTATTATGGGCACATACATATGTGCTCTGTAGATCTGGCGAGAGTTCTGCAACAGGTGAATAAGAACGTGACGTCGAGTGACAGAGAATTAATTTGCCCTTTCACTTTGGGTCATTTGCGCCAGCTTAACCCAGGTTTGCTGTAGAGAGGAAGGGGCAAAACGTGCCGGGATAAAACATGTTAGTGGTGTGTTTTTTTCCTTTCACAACACTGTCTACACATGAAATAAAGAAAAACAACAAACGCAATTAGATAACCTTTATTCAATGTAATGTATATGTTTTTACACAAATGATACAAGTTCCTCGTATAGGTGAGGATAATTTATGTGTGCACTGGCGTTAGGTATCTTCGCCACGTACACCACCGACGTCAAAGACATCGTCACATATGATAATAAGTCAGGCAAAGCAAATATGTAATCGCTCATTTGCTGATGCACGATATTAAACATTCGGGCAAGGTAGTGCAGATCCAGCCACGTCAGACATATGTAATCGCTGCCTACATACAGTCTGGTCAAACCGCGGCGACGTTTCGGCATACCTAACCGGAAGTTACCATTTTCACACTTGATGCCTGGTGTCTCCACCTCTTCCCCTCCTTGTACATAGCATCGGCGACTGCTGGTAGACACTGAGCCAGCATGTAGACCTGCTCGTCCGTGAGAATGATGGCCTTGGACCCGCAGCTCCGTATGACACCGAATTCCACCAGAGGGAGATAGTCACGGGCGGGGTAGAAACCGACAGAGACGTGTTTGGTCTTGTTGGCATTTAGGAAGAACAGACGCCTAAGCAGCACTCTCTGGGATCGAATGCAGGATTGGCTGCCCACTAGGTACAGATGTCACTGTAGGCGGAAGCGTCAGGCAGCAACTGTGTCTCCTCCTCCGTGGGGGGGGCTCCTCTTCCCCCTCCTCCGCTTGGCAGCAGCCGCAACGTCGGTAACCGATCGTTTACTAGTAGACGCCATCACAGCAGGAAGCAGAGTGATGGGAAGGGCAATGTGCTTGTCCAGTTTATTCCAAAGCTGCAACAAAAGTGGCAGTATGACGTGTCATGTCAGCAGGGCATTTGACATACTCTTTCTTTTGCAGATAGTACATTAACCAATCGTAGAGGGAATGCGCGGTTTTGGTTGCGCAAGAGAACCTGGGAAACTTGTGACATGGCAATGTAAACCAGCGTTTGTGATTGAAAGAGACGGTTGGGGGGCACTCGAGATCCTCTAGGGTATGGATCGGCCATCCCGTCAGTCGGGCGTGGAATGTATATTTCGAGAGGCCGCAGGCGTAGGGGTGTGCGAAACCGGCCACGGCCTCAGTGAGGACCGTGTGCAATTCTTTATTTTCGATATGTCCGTCGACCCAATTCAGGCCGTTCTCTGGCGAGCCTGATCCGCCATTTTGTAGGGGCTCTTGAAACGGAACGTCTCGGCCGCATTGGCGCTGGCCACAGAAAGTTCCTTGACGACCGTCTCGTTCTGCCGCCCCTGCAAGAACTCGAAATCAATCACGATCTCCCTCCATCCTCCAGCCATGTTAGATTAGGAATAATTAGAATCGGTCAGAGTACCTATCTTTTATAGGCAGCTGTGGCAGCATTGACCCCAGCCGCCCCGAGCCATCTGGGCCCCGAATTCGGCAGTGAACAGCCGCTCCACCTGCCGGTCTTCTGCGTTGGAAGCTTTGAAGAGCGAGATAATTTGTTTTGGTCTTTGCCCCGATCCATGTAGAGGATGAATAGACAGCAATAATTTCCACAGACGTCGGTCATCAGGCCTTGCAGCTGTCGTCTGCTAGGGTCCCAGTTTGTGCAGTTACGTTTAGTGAATACCTGGATGCTGGGTACGAGCGGTAAGATGCCATATGAATCGAAGTAGTAGGCACTGGAAGATTTGGGTCTGAAGTGCACGGCTAGTCAGTGTGAACCTCCCTCTGTGTGGGGATCGGCATTGACGATGACGGTGGCGGTTTGCGTGTTTGATTGTGACAGAAGATCGGAGGGGAAAACGTCGAGGAAGGAGCTGACGTCACGCAGAGTACACAGTATCTGCACAGTGTTCATTTCAAAAGTCGGTTGTGACTTTACGTTCTAAATTTATGAGGACTGAATTGTCGAATTCTAGGTACAACAGGCACGTGATCGCCTCGGTCAAGGACTTATTGAATTTCAATTCAATTTTGAGACTGCCGTTTTCGAGGTGGGACGTATGAACCTCCGACACGCCCCTATCAGGTGTGAGATCAAAAAGTAACATGAAACAGCCGTTTATATACATACCGTGTGTTATCTGCTGTCCCATGTTCGAGTGATGTATGGCGGACGCCTCGAACAGCGTCCTGTGGCCCATGACGGACGTCCTTTCATGATCCATCCCCAGAGTTAGGCGCTCGTTAGGGAATTGTTTACCGTTCACACACAGAGAAAAATCGCTGATGTCGTAATGTTGAAATTTGTAAGTATTGCTGTGCAACGAACCTATGAAATATGTGTTCTTAACCATGATGAACAGCAGACGTTTCGGGGTGGGATCCAGGACAGCATTTTCTCTAGACAGTGATTTCGATCCGGCCGCGAATGTGAACGTCTTGAGTTCGACTCTCGTCAGGTCATAGAGCGCGAGGCTCCCCCTGTTTTTCAGTGTCGTAGTGTGAGCCAGCAATATGGTGGGGTTCGACATGACGCGCCTGACCAGTAATTGGGCGTCCAAAAATTTCAAAACGGTCTTTGAATCGACGTTCTTTTTCATCAGTTAGAAGCTGGGTCGGGCCTTGGTCAACCTGATCTGCAACCTGACGTCCGGAGGCAAGTATAGGGGCACGTTACTTATGTCACTATGTAATCGACCAAATAGCTGGATTTCCCTACTCGCTCTAATCCTGTTCCAGCGAAGGTTAAATCCCCGGTTAGCCATGGCGGTCACATTCTCGGCCGAGGAATCGACAGGCTGCATATCGCCTGATCGAGATAGCAGTAGGTGTTCGAGAGATGCGTTGCTGCAGTATCTCAGCCATAGCTCATGGGCGTCTCGAGATACGAGCGGTACTCGTAATGTTCGATCGGCTGCGTGATGTTGACGCCATTGAGAATGAAGTTACATTGACTGAAGAGGGAGTGGAGGAAATTATTTGTCACGCCCGTGTGGTCCGAAAAGTCCACATACTTTCCGACCCCGATATCAATTTACCTCTGCCATGCAGTTTGATAACTAAATCGATGTACGTGTAGTTATCGGAAGGTATTAAAAATTCCAGATCATTTTGATCAATGGGGCGATTGATTTGTTCGCCGTCTCTATTGTCCCGAGCACAGACGTCTGTATAGGTCTCTGTGCAAAGATGTCAATCTTGCTAGAAACGGGCGCCATCTCCGCGGCGGCGACAGACATGATCGGCTGCTCAAGAGTGACTGAAGTGAAACTAGGAAGAGATGTCCCTTTTTAAATTTTTTTCGCGGCACAATTGATCTTTTTAGGCTTGCGACCATTGTTCGTCTTCTCTTTACCTCCCACAACCTCACCGTGGGCGTGATTGCGGCCACGACCCTTCAATTTCCTAATCAAATTTTGAGTGGATTCAGTCAAGTGTTTAGACACTATATCCCCTGGACACTCGTCGTCGCGTGTCGCTACGACTCGCAGTCCACTGCTTTGTCCCTGCTCCACAGGAATAGGCGGGCCCAACGGAAGAGGCTGCCGAAAAAATTGCCGATCTCTTGTCCTCGCTGAAGGTAGAGCGGAGCGGAATAGACGGGACCGATCCCCCTGGGCGGTAAATCCACGTCCAGCCTGATTTAGGTAGTACACTTCTAATGCATGCATCGCTCTAAATGTCCTATTCAAGATCACAAAGCCCCGTTTTATACTCTTTTTTTTTACCACTTTTAATTTTTCCGAAAATTATACACCACTTTTGTGAGCGTCGTGCTGTCGTCTAAGGGGATGTGCAAGCCTTCTGTAGTCAGGAGTTCTATTCGAATGTCCTGAAATCTCCGCTGTTGGACAGGCACGTTTTGAAACTCGTGCTGACATGATGATGATGATAATGGGAAAAGGAATGTCCGCATTACGGTGATATCAGGTTACTGTATATTAGGGCCGTGGTGTACTCCCCTAGGGGGGTGGGTGAGGAACACGAAATTTCACACAGCCCCACTTCCCAACTGGAGGTTAAACACAGGTCCTCGGGCTGAGCTAGTTTCACCGTGAAATCGGCGTGAGTATTCTGTTCGTAGATGTCACACGAGTCGTTGCTGAACAGAGTGACGTAAAAATGGTTAGTAGTCGCTATACTGTCTCAGATATTCTTCACGCTAGCTTCAGGCACCCAGAGTCGAAGTCCTGACTGTAACCTCGCCAGCGGACGGGATATTCGCGAATGCCGTGTCTGACCATCTTGTCCAGTATTTATCTATTTTATAGAAGGTCCGGTCAGTTATTCGTACGTGGGTTAGTTCCTCGCGATAAAACTGGCCTTCTATGGGCGTGCCATTTAAATCCTCTAGTTCATATAAGGTACGCGGCCGCCTATCGATTACTTTCGCAATCTTGAAAATCTCTGTGCTGAAATTCTGTTCGGCAGCTTTGGTAAACCGCATCTTCTCTTTGCTGATACGCACATGTTGCCCCACCCGAAACGTCGCTGCTTTCGCAACGCGAACGCGTCCCCTCCGGGCCGCCTCCATCCTCTTCCATATCGCCAGCACGTCCGATTCAGTGACTCGCGAGGGCGCCATGCCAGTTGTCGAGTGAACCGTGGGCATTGTAGGCCTTGACAAATTTCGGCAGAACATCGATATATCTTTAGGTATTTCTATACGTAAATTATTTATAGAGTCTATCGCGAATCGTGCGATGCACGCGTTCCACTACCGCACATTTCAAGCCGGGGTTCCAGCACACCTGAAACCGGATGCCTTCCTCCCGTAACACGTCCTGAAATTGCTTATTTAGAAATTCCTTGACCTCATCAGTCCGTACCCATATTGGGCGGCGCCGGTCGTAGAATATGGACCGAAAAGCCGTAGCGACAGAAAGCCCGCTCTTTGTCCTTATGGGAATCGGTTGTAGATATTTCGAGAATACGTTTGTTACCGAAAGAATGTATTTATAATTATGATTATATTTGACATAGGCCTGTACATCCATCAGATCGCATTCCCAACATACATTACGTTACACACTATATAGGGATTGCGTGCAAAACGCTTTCTTACAGTTCTATGAAGCATATACGCGTCCTGTTTCTCTAACCATGTTTTGATGACGTCAGCAGACTTCTTTTTTCCCGTTGCCAGCTGCAGCTTCCACAGAGTCGAGAATGCCGACGGTCGGGCAACGTCATTATATAGCCTGCTAATAGTTGACATTAATATTTTTTCCACTTACTACGTAACGCTGATTCTACACCGCGTCACTTCGCTTTCGCAAAGAGGGGTACAATGACTTCGCGAAATTTCTTTCTTCGCATTATATTAATATTAACGCCAGGCTGATATCTAGTCAAATGAACATTAGTCAATATCAATATTTTATTGTCTTCAAGTCCTCCTTGCCCATAACTTGCCTATTCTCATTCTTACGCGTCAATAATTCCCACAGCCCCTCCGAACCTCTAAACACTGTTCCCTTAATTGTTAAATTAGCATCAGGATCCATAAACACCTGGGAATCACCTATCATTAATTGCTCACCATCCCTACGGATACCGTATTGTGTGTCGAGAAAACTTCTCGGGGGACTAGCTACTGTTTCTTCTTCTTCCTCCTCCGTGACGTCATCATATCCTTATTTAGTGGTCTCTGCCGAAGGAAGGGTGGAGGAGGCGGCGTCTCGCCTCGACCTTCAACAGTTTTTCGCTTAGCTCAGGCTCAGGAGAGGAGGAGGAGGAGTCCAGCGCCCTGTCGGACATCACTAGTCTTAGGAAATCAGCGGTAGCCTTTGTCCGCGTCTTCCGTCTGATATCGGCCTCGCCAATCTTATGGCACATCTTAACCCACTCTTCAGATGGATGGTGTTTTTTACGTCTGCTACTACGTTTCTTACGCTCGCGAGGCGAGGGGTCCCTATGGTATTGATCGGCTGGGAAGAGGTGCATCTTACGTAACATGTTTATCCGGGCTTAAAGATTATGCTGGCGATCGTTGCCAGAATGGCGCCCAGTAGGGGCAGCAGAAATCCCCCGCTCTGCACTATTAGCCGGTTCTTTTCAGAAAGCGGTACGTGCCTGTCGGGGGCCTTGCGAAGCGCTGACTTGTGTTTTTTTAAACTTACTCTTCTTACAACCTCACAAACTTATATTTTCATTCAGAACATTCAACATACATCCGCTTATACAGTTCAAGAGTTCGTTGTTACAATTAGTTGTGAGGGCTTTACGTAATCTCGGTTCAGCTGTCTTGAGCACGGGAACGGCGTGGTAATTCGATCTCACACGCTTCATCGCCTATATCGGAGTACACGACTGGAGGATATTCTTCCGGGAATATGTTGGTTCGAAACCGCAGCCCGTCATCCGTGTTTTGTGTCAGATCAAAGATGAGGTAACCGTGGGGTCTGTGTGTCGCATCCAGGTAGGCGTTATATAACCCGAGACTATCTTCGGGATACACTTGATTGGCCAAGTACACAAACTGCTTCTTATCTCTGACGTTTTTCAACGCGACCACATAATGGGCATTCAACATAATGTTTCTACAGTTGCGACCGTGATGAAACAGATTTTGCGTAATCAAAATTCCGCTGATATTTCTGTGATGGCTGCCTCTTGTAAACATGTCACACACTTGCTTCGAATAGACGTCATTTAAAAATCGTCTAGGATCACGAGGCGCGGTCTAGAGCCACCTCCACACCAAAGTTCTCCGGTACGTCCTAGTGATATGTAGTATTTGAGGGCAACAGCCGACGTTTCGGAACAGTAGTCTTCTCACTGTAACACCAGACTATACCACCACCGAATCAGCGTTCGGTGCAGAGGGCGGCGAGGTTCTGTAGCAACCGTATGCAGAACGATGTTTTGCCCGATTTGCTAGGTCCGCTCACTATACACGAGAACGGATGCTTGAATTTCAGATCATCATCACTCATGGATGATCGAAGGTTATGACACGACCCTCTCCCTCCCTCCCACTATTTATACCCAAACGGGACGGATGTATTGTCACCTAACCACCGCCTCTTGAAAAATGAAATACGGCGTATCTTATCATCCGGTTCAGTGACAATTGAGACGGTTCCCCCGCCCCTTCCCCTTTCTCTTAATCTTATTTTGGGTATGTACATTTCTAACAGGGGTTTCATCCCCCTTCAAAATCATGTCCCTAATGGCATCGAAATTTACCAATTTCGACGTCCTGTAATTGAGAGTTATGCCCCTCACTTTGCAGACGGTTCGACTGGCCCTGGTCACAGTATCGACCACCCTGTGTGCATAGTTCTTTGGCCCACCACACGTAAATTGCGAAATGCTCTCTTGTCCCATATTTTCCCCTGTTTCAATCAGTGGGGATCCTGCCACATCGGCTGAATGTATATCACAGGGTCTGTGTCAGAGTACATCGCGTTCTCTCCCAGCTGGTCAAGGTAACGGTACAAATGTATCCTAGCCCCAGATGTGACGTAAGCCCCTATTACCTCATTCGTATGACGCAGACTAGGCACCTGTTTCTCTTCCCTATACTTCCATGCGATCCAGACTACGTCATCGCTGGCAAGTACCAGGTTCATCACCTCGATGCCAGGAGTGGACAAAAATCCATACAGCTCTTTGGACTCCTTAATTATTTTGGTCATTGATCGATCGTTTGGCCAGACCCCGTTTGGCAGCGTTATACGTGACTGCTTCCTTATCTAGTCTTATCCCTTCACTCTGCCAAAACGTGTCCACATATCGGTCCTCGTCTTCTGGACTGTGGACCCAGCCGGGATAACCGCTAGCCTTCGCTTTCAGTTTCAGAAACGTATTTATATAGTCCACAAAAAGTCCACCCTCGCCTGTTTTGGAGCTGTATTGCTTAACTTGATACCCACACAGCTCATATATTTCGAGTATCCGGTACTCTTTTCAACGGCCAGTCTCACCTCATCCATTACCCAGGTACCGGTGATGGCACGATTCTCATCTCGGGTATGCACACATTCCTCATTTGAGGAGATGGTGAGGACGCATGTTCTACACAGGCAAAACATGAGTTTATTATTACATCTGAAAGGGAGGGCGGGGTGATACAACTTCTCTGGCGAAACGATCGAACATTTAATCAGGCCATCCATACGTAGGCACGCTTCTATATCCTTACACGCATCCCCTACTTGAATGATCGGATGACGCACGGGGAACTTGAAGTTCTTGCATATGTAGGGGTAGAGGCTCGTGACGTCGAAATATTGTAGTCTCATTCTCTCGTGCCTTATTGTGGAGACGCATGGCCTCGGTTTGACCCCCGTACAGGGCATCACGGTTCCGCAAAGGACTCTGGGGATGCGCGAGCAGTTCGGGCCTTCCTGCATCGTCAAACTCACAATTCCATTGAACTTTGACCAGGTTTCCCGCTCGTGTCTTCTGCTCCAGGCGCGCCATTGTCCTCTCGTACCGTTCGCCTAAAGTACCGCCACGTCACGGAACTGCTGACACGAATGGCCGTGCGAGTGGCTCCAAAAGAACTAGTATATTGTTCGGGTCTCGGGGCAGTAACCGTCTAGACTTAAGTGGGGCAATTCGGGTACATTAAACTCGCGACCTTTACGACCGTGCAATATCTTCACCCCATCAATCTGCTCCATGTGAAGCAGCCATATCAATGCCTTCTTACTCTAATTGTGATTGCAGGTGTATCCCCCAGTCGGTATGATTCCGATAGTTTCTGGCTACAGGAAACGTTTACGCAGAAATTTGTTGCATGCCGACGTGAGATTTACTGACTCGAGAAATACTTCTGAATTTCCTATTTGGATAAATTCACGCCGAGAAACTTTACACGCCTATCTTAGTACTGTGACGTCATCCTAACAGTAACATTCGAGCACGCGTGTGTTGTCGAAAATGGGTTCCTTCTGGCTCTCGTACCACGCGAGAAACTACCTCCTCTCCTCTTCACCCATCTCATTCACACCGTAATACGAGACTTCGGGGATGGGGCCTACGTAATCTAGGTTTTCCTCAGTATTGAAATAATGACGTTAACACGACTTGCAGGCCGTCAGCCCAAATGCCTCGGGCAGCTTACGCAGAGGGCAGGCGAGGAAGGACGCGATACCCCAAAACACCAGATGCTCCATCTTTATGCACATGATCTTCAGTCCATTCATAATCTGTTCGGGTTTCCATTTTAGAATGATGGGCCTATTCAAAATGAAATGAAGATCAAACGCCATGGCATTATGTGCTATAGCGATGATCTTATTGGCCCAGGGGCATGGTTTGGTTAGATATGAAAGCAGCTCCCCCGTAGGATCTGGCCAGAACGAGTGCTTCCAAATACCGCAACGCACGCAGTCTACTCCGTCTTCCTCGTTTTCGCATCGCGAACAGAACTGATGCAAGCAGACGAGATTAGGTACGTGTAGCTTAGCGTCGCCTGTGTACCTAATATTTTGAGCGGTGTCAAAATCGTAGAAAACGTACAGTACCTCATCAGCTGTAGAGGGCAGCGCGTCCTTCAGCTGTCTCATATAACACAGGTGACCTATTTCTTTGATCCGCTTACAGTTGTCGCAGAACCGCTTGTTACACTCGTGATTGTCGTGCGTCACGATCCATCCGCACGTCGCACAGCACCTCTTTCGTTCACATACTAATTTTTTCTTCGAGGTGTACTGCTTGTGGTTCGCGAAACATGTGTGACTTCGAAAGTTCCTATTCCATTCTGCGCAGGGGATTCTAACGCCCGAGAATGTGCACGGGGGACACGCCATGCGGTCTCTACACGTCTGGTCGCAGGCGTGCGTGACGTCTCCTGTACACGATTTGTTGCACCCCTTACACACGAACTTTCTAGCCATTGCCCCAGTAAGTTTAGCGATCACGTGATAATGCCGTTCGACATCGTCACACAGTATATTAAGTATTTTTAGTGGAGTCCACCTGCTCTTTAAGAATGATGTTATCGCAGCTCAGAGCGCAGTAGACAACTATCTTATACTCACGAAAGTGTTCCTGGAAACGGACTAGGTCGGAGATCCCCGCACCATTAGACAAATTTATGCCGGTCGTCTCGAGTAATATTTCGATCACGTGACGTATCTTCCTGCCTTGTATATACGCCTTATAATTCGGATCTTCATCTATCTTTGCAATAGCTATTACCAAGGCATGTGCTACGCAGTTCTCTTCTGCATTCACCTCCACGATACTTCTCTTGAGGTGTGCCATCACGGAGAGCGGTCTGCCCCTGCTCTTAAGCACATTTTTACCGAAACCCACGGGCATCCGGACCGAATGAACGGTTACGACCAAAGTGTCCAGAGCATTGAACGTAGAATTCGACTGGGAGACTTTTTCAAACACGCTCCACAAAACGTCTCCGGATAGCTGGTCTTTCCGTCTAAAACTTATTCCTATGGGTATGTCATTTTGGTTGACCTGATTCTGAATCGTTATCCCCACTATATCGGCATCATCTACGTCACGTAACACTTGCTCAAATAGATCTTTCACGTTGGCCAGAAAATGTACTACAGGGTCATTATTCTCCGAAGGGTTATCAAACTCACTATGATTTGCCTTCCTACAGCATTGTACCGCCTGTACTGTCTCGTATTCGTGTCCATTATCTCAAATCTGCGCGCCAAGTTTTTTTTCCTCTCTCTACAAAAGATACACACCTAGTTAGAATCGACACCACTAACAAAATAAAAATTCACTTACCTCATTCGCAGTCAGACTACTTACCGTTCCACCTATGGAGTCAGCCACACTGTTGCCGCCATTTTTACGCGACCCTTATTTATTGCTGGCGGATGCTGACGTCATTCTCTTGTTGGTTTCAGGCATTCCCCCACGAAGGGTACATCCCCCCGAAACGTCATCATTGAGGTAATTCTTATTTTTAAGTACTTATGTCATAGACTTGCTGCTGCTTTGGGGGATGTACACTGAATGCTACTTCATTTCTTCTTCTTCTTCCAGACAAAAAAAAACAGAAACGATGGAATTCGCCACACGCTTCGAGGAGGCAACTGCCACCACTGCCAACACTTCCATCAGTATCAACTCATTAATAATGAATAGACCGTATGCAATTGTCCACGCTAAGCGGGTCAATACTATGTATGGGCCGACTGTCCTGCTGTCACTACGGGACTCTGACGAGAAACTCGTTCAGATAGTCCTCCCGAAACGACACGCAAATGTCATGACGGATGAGGATATGGAAAAGATTAATTCCAGATCTATCTACCTGAACCTTGTGTAGAAGGGCATTTGTGAACTCACACGATCCTACCTGCTAGTGATAGATTCGTAATGCTTTTGAAAACAATCATGTCTACCCTATTTTTTTCTTTTACAGATACACACACACACACACACATGAGAACTCTCGGCTTACCGTTTGACGGGTCGGACAGTCTGTTTCGTACTCAACAATCTTTGGTGAATGTGGCGGGGCATGCCTTATGGTTCCTACATTTCACTCCAACAAGACTCGATCATTTAGAGTTCGTGCATCACTTGCTACAGACATTCTGTGAATTAGATATCTGTTGCACAATTACAGGAAATTACCCTTCTAATATAGCGGGTGTAATCACGTCCTATTACCGTACTAGTCCTGTCATAGGGAGACTTAACATAGCTGGAACACCGTCCCCTAACCTGGACAATATTTACAGAAAAGCTGATATATTCGTAATCGGACCTTTTCAGTTTCATCTAACCAACTGGGAGGAATAGGAAGCTTTTCCTGATTATTCCAACTACGACATTACGTTTGAGGATGTGACTGTTTGCTTCTCAATTACCATTATTGATGTCTCTACATCCTTCGGATCAAAATCTAGCATCAATTTCACTGAATTTATTTGGTACTCTTTGTGTGAATTTGGCTTCAAAATGCACGCTATAGTTTGTCTTCCACTTGACACGCCTACAGTTCTACACCTAATTCATCATAGGGCTGCTAGCGACGGTTGGAATTCAGATAGCCTATGCCATGGGTGTTCGGAGGACCTTCGACGTACGATACGTCCATTCAAGGGCACCTGTACCGGCGACCGCTCGTGTGGCTGTAATATATGCCTACGGCAACCACCGTCACTCAGAAATCTGACTTCAAACACAGTTTTCCATCTCACTTTCAATTTAACAACTTTCACACTGACTGACAAGACACTCTATCACCAGTATCTGTATGCAGTGGAATCGAATGTCGTTTCCGAAGATAGGCTAATTCCTCTCTCTTTTTCCCACTTGATATGTTCATTTGTGAGGGACAAATGATTTACTCTCTGTAAACGGTTTCACGATGCCTATGTGATCCCTTCAGAACGCTACTGGGCAACTACATACACAGAGCACTATGCCACTGTGGGGAGGCTTTTGCCAAGTTGTGTCAAGAGAAAGAGAATTGGTGGTGCGATTTCTGTATTAGGACATTGTTCAAGGCACGCAGCTGTTTATTCTTTTAGACAACACCCAAAAGATGATATTTCCGTTCCATGTGATGTATGTTACCTAAACACAAGATATGTGCATTTTCTGTCTTTCAGGACTTATTGTTCGTTTGTTTAACTGACACAGAGTTTTATGTGATCTTTACCTCTCTTTTTTAAATATGAGATGCATGCAATGGGTGATGTGATGTGCTCATTTTTTAAATGATCACTAACTTACTTCCATTTAATTTGATGTATATATGATTGTATATGCATTAAAAGATAACCAATATCATTTCCTATCATTTACAACTGATTAAAGCACTCACAAATGTTTCCCTTATGCAATCCCCACATCAGTTTTTCCTTCCGCTCACCTGGGCGAGCGTGAAACAATGCGCTTGCCTCAGCTCCTTCCGTTTAGCGAGTCGCGACAAACTGCCCGAGCATTACAGCTTACGTCACGCGACAAACACGCAGGGGTGACCATCTCCCCTACTTCCACACCTTCAAGGGTCTATCCAGACGGAGCCTCATGCATCCACTTACCCATACTCGCCAAGGCTCAACTCCGCCTTGCATTCTTTACTTCGCTTCTCTCTTTCTCTCTGTCTGGCGTTAACGACGAGTTGGCTACGGAGGCGGGCGAAGCTAAATATAGAGTCAGGCCAGCACTGTACTTACGACCTCAGCACTTAAACCCTTCTTGCACTAGTGCCTACGGAAGAACCCCCCTCTCCAGACTGTAGGAGGGCACACACTTACAACCTATCGCCTTTTTAATAATATCGTTCAAGAAGGAATACAGCGTCGGTCGCCCTTAATTCCTTCTTCCACTAGTGCCTAACCCCTTACCAAACTGTACGGGGGCCCTTCCTTCCCTTTTTCTAATATTGTGCGCTCAAGAGCGAGCAGTGCGCGGGACGCAACCAGGTCCTACTTGCACTCAAACCACACCTCTTCCAGTCTGCACGGAAGCCACGCTACAAAACTCTAAGGGGGCTGCCACATACATCCTAACCTTTTAAATAATATCGCTCAAGAACGTGCGGTGCGCGGGACGCATTTAGGTCTCTTTTGCACTCAACCCACACCTCTACCAGTCTGCACGGAAGCCACGCTACCAATCTCTACGGGGGCTGCCACACACTACCTAGCCTTTTTAATAATATCGCTCAAGAACGAGCAGTGCGCGGGACGCATTTAGGTCTCTCTTGCACTCAACCCACACCTCTACTGGTCTGCACGGAAGGCACGCTACCAAACTCTACGGGGGCTGCCCCACACACTTACTACCTACCCTTTTTAATAATATCGCTCAAGAACGAGGAGTGCACGGGTCGCATTTATTTCTCTCTTGCACTAAACCGGCACCCCTACCAGTCTGTAAATAGGCCACGCTACCAAACTGTACGGGGCATCCCTTATTAAGGAGTGCGCGAGACGCATTTAGGTCCCTCTTACACTCAACCCGATCCTATACCAGTCTGCACGGAGGCCACCCTGATGAAGAACCTTGTCGAAACATTTGGCGTAGGGTGGGCGACGGAGGAACCTCCAACAGACTGGACGGGGGCACATTACCTAACTGTACGTCCTGCCACCCTGAAGAAGGCAGCAAAAAACCAATTCGAAAGCCGATCTTTTTAATAATATGGGATATAAGAACCTGGTTACTACTCACGGCTCACTGGGCACTTGCAGCCCAGCAGAAACTGACCTACCTAGGATTCCAGTGTCTTGATCACCCACCATATTCTCCGGATCTGGCCCCGTCTGACACTACGCCTGTTCTTTGAACTGAAAAAACAATTGCAAAGTCGCCATTTTTTCCTACGCGCAGTTCATGGCTGCCGCAGAGACCTAGTTTGGTCGCTGTAGCTTCTTTCCTTCTTGGTCGGGCTAAGGATTTATCAGCACCTCATCGTATGTACAAAATACATCTGACACATCAATCGTTGTTTTGTTTCTTTTAATCCTAAGAACCTAGCGTCTTCACTTTACATGTACTGTACCATATGCCAACTTAACATGTCTGCTCGGCCGGTTGGTACGCGTG
>Ga0131853_10009744_pt1 | contig 17577 bp, 11 predicted proteins | sample TergutLab28metaG_FD_92764 | JGI IMG/M metagenome (GOLD analysis project Ga0131853, IMG submission 92764) | Labiotermes labralis P1 segment gut microbial communities from Petit-Saut dam, French Guiana - Lab288 P1 (version 2) (version 2) | ecosystem: Host-associated > Arthropoda: Insects >... | reverse complement strand
GATGCACAAAATTTGTTTCACAATAAGTTTTATTTCATGTCTGTACATGTTTCGAGCACATGTGCTCGAAACATGTACAGACATGAAATAAAACTTATTGTGAAACAAATTTTGTGCATCAAGCTGGTTAAATACTGAGATAAATAAGATGAGTAGGTTACGTAGCACGCATGAGAGTGGAAAAATATACAGGAATTTATGTAGGAAAACCATAAAGGCAAAACTGACTGAAAGACATACGTAGTCTCTCTTTGGAGGGTAAGAGCAAAATAGTAAACACAGACCTTTAAGACACCATGTTAAAGCGTATGAAATAGTTTAAACTGTCTCAGTATCTGGTGTGTAGGCAGACAAGCAAGGTTACTCACCTGAAGACGAAGGGATGCCTGCATGTGGGCTCATGAAGTTCAGCTTGGTGGAATGGTGGTAGCTGGACATGAACAGGTCAGATTGGTACTTGTAGGCGGCAGGGTCAGCTGTGGCGGGTTGCGTCGCCGCTGCCAGTCCTTGGAAGTCGAACTTGTAGGCGTATCGCTTCCCGTGCACTTTGGTCATGATATTCTTGTCATAGTAGTACCTGTACAGTGATGGTAACCAGCTTTACTGACAAATACTGTAAACTGCACCGCATTACTTCATACTCTCTTGAAAATCAGTCAACTAAAACAGTAAAAAAATGGCTTTTGTGTATAAAGGAAGAACATACCATGTATAACATACAGTTAGCGCTTGGTTTTGTTTGGCTATAACGTATATCAGTTTTCGGCCGTGTTCAATCATCTTTAAGGAGAAACAATCAATGAATAAAAATGCCAGTTTAGGTAATGCATTTCACATTATATGTCATTATAAAATTTACACAGTGAAACACCTTTAAAAATTATATACATTAACACAAGTTTTTCACTTATCTTCTGATCTTTTGATACGTAGCTTCGCTCTTCCGTAACATAATAAAACTTATTATTTACACACTTATTTATTTTTATGTGAGAACTGAAAAAAATGTGAGCAGTACTACAATGCATTGCTTTGTACTACATGCTGTTGAATAGTATGTTGAATATCCATAAAATCTTCTCATAAATAATTAAAATCTTAATTTTCTCATGCTGGCGATGTCCAGATGCTTTATATTTCTTGCAGAGTTTTTGTCTGTGTAATGGAATACCAGGCATGTAACCATGAAAGATTTTCTTCTATTTATGGATCAGTAAAATGTTTCCCTCTACATAGTCGGAGTTCTCGGTTTGATACGAATATAAGACAGTGTCTGCGCATTAATCACCAAATATTTCTTCTCCAGATATTTGTACCCTATTAAAAGCATTCTAATGTCGTCATGCATTAAATGAAGCGGCTTTCTTCTTCTTTTTTTTTTTGGAACATCTGTTAACTTTTGTTTTGGAATTGTTTTTGAAATACGGGAAACAGGACTCATAAAAAGGAGTCAGTAAACAAAGACCCATCACTGTGCATGCACAGAGAAGATATTATCTTCTCTGTGCATGCACATCTGTAAAAATACCAGCCCTGAGATTTTCCGGCTTTTGATTTTTCGGCCGAACGTGAGCATTTTTATGTCACATTAATTCTTCGCCGGATATCCGCAGTCCATGCCAATCATACACACATGTTGCATGTCTTTATTATCTGTTCATCATTTCCCTCCCAATGTACACTGCGCCAGTATTTAATTGAACAAGATGCGCTCCATACCTGGACCCACCTCTCTTTTTTTCACTGAAATAGAATCATTAAAAGTTGGACTAAAAGTAGAAAGCGATCAGTTCCATCGCTCAAAGTGAGGTCAGTCAGTCGTTTTATACCATTATGACGGTTACAATTCGCAGACCGATCTATAGGCCAGGGATGACCAAACTTTGAAATCCACTTATATATCTTGAAACTTTCAAACAAACAGGTAGTATGCGATTAGCTGTAAAAGTTATAGTTTAGTGTCTGCTGCAGTAATGTGTTTGCAGACTAGAAGCAACGTAATTGTGCTACAGTATCACACTGTCATGCTCAGGGTCTTTATATTGGCAGACGAAATGTATTTATGCGTTTTCATTAATTCTCACAAAAAAGACTTTTCTCTGTAGATAAGCGACCAATTTTCGTAAGGGGAATTGAAGTGTTTTCTGAAATGTAGGACACAACTCTTAAGTATTATTTGCAGGGTAACAGTCATTTAAATGTTCAAGAATTATAATGTAGATTTTGTATCATGAGGTATGAAGATTTTGTAATGGCAGTCCCTCGTCGAGAATTATAAATGCTAAACGTAACAAATTCTAATACATAAGCAGAAATAGACCTACCAATAAATATTCCAATTATACATAAAAATATGTTCATGTAATGTGTGTACGTCGGTGGTCTGGTTGCTAGGCGACCATAACGGATCTCTTGCATTACGCACGCAATGTACGTCATCTGGTGTTTGTTTCATTGCGAATGGTAAGCAGCGCAACAGCGGTAAATAATACGATGTCTGCCAAAGGAAGTATGTCCTGATAACACTGTTACAATAAATAGGCAATAAAACTATATCGGAATATTATTTGATGAACAAATTGGCTGTAGAAAGAACATTTTCTGTAGAATACGTGGCTAAATACACACACATACACACACACGCACACACAGACACACACACACTCACACACCACTCACACACACACACACACACACGCACACACAGACACACACACACACACACACACACGCACACACACCACACACACACACACACACATAAACACACACACGCACACACAGACACACACACACACTCTCACACACCACTCACACACACACACGCACACACATGTACACACACACACACACACACACATGCACCGCCTGGAAGACGATGTGGAAAAGAAAAAAATGTCATCTAATGTTTTCGATGGACAGCCACGTGTTCGATCCACAAATCTGCAACTCTTGTTTTAGTACCTTAGGATAGAGAACTTTGATCATTCCAAGAACTCCCCTGTACGAAACCAATAATCATGACCCGAACAACGGGGGGCAATATAATCGGGACATCCCCACGAGAAGATGGGGAAAGAGAAATCAAGAGCTAACTAGCACAAATCAAGTGGACCAAGGAGGGGTCGACATTTCGTTAGTGACACCCTCTCCACTGACTGCATACACGAAGGGTGGAGATACGATCGAGACACAAAATGCATTTTTTTTTTAGTTTATAGTGGAGATTACAACAGGGGCAGTAGTGTCTGTCACTGCTACAAGTGACTTGTTATTTCACTGTCGGACTGAAAAATGAAGTTCTGCTCTAACAGGCCTATCACGTGCCCCCAAGAAGCAGCTCGTTTCCAACGAGTAGTTTGGAAAGGTATTTAACTAAGATTTATAATATTAAATTGTTGCTTAGAGCCCAGTGGGAAGAGACAAATCTTTAAAACGAAATGGAAAGAAGACAAGATGAAACTCCAAACAATGATAAAGTAACAGATGTCTATAATGAAGTATAAGGGGGGGGGGGGTTTCTCAATTTGTTCTCTTCACCTAGGAATGCTAGTATTGTAAATAAATCAGGGACATGTCACACGTATGGGAATGCCACACATATGGGAACATGTCACACGTATGGGAATGCCACACATATGTGAACATGTCACACATATGGGAATGTTACACATATGGGAATGCCAGACATATGGGAACATGTCACACGTATGGGAATGCCACACATATGGGAACATGTCACAGTATGGGAATGTCACAAACATATGGGGCATGTGCTACATATGGGATATGTACAACATGTGGGGCATATGCCACAAATGGGACATGCACCGTACAAAGAAAACGAGATGTAGTAAATATTTCGTTTTCAGCATCTCCAAGGAAGAAAAAGCTTAAGAGTCTAGCTGTAAGCTGGAGGATAATGTACAGTGAATATTACAGGAACAGTGCCTGAAAATGTAACTTGGGTTCAACCGTCTTACAGTATTCAGTAATGAAACATTACTGCACGTAAGATACATATCAGTCATTCATTTATGCTGACAGTATATTTCCTACACTTTGTGTCTTGATATAACACCATCAAGCAAATTCAAATTTAAAAATATGGTGTAATAATAAAGGTCGTATATTAAGGACAGACATTTCATGAAAATATTAGGACGTTCCGGAAAATACTGCAGTTGGTATAAGTCACCATTACATCTTGATTGAAAAAATAAACTAAGAATTAACCAGTCCAAGATTTATCAAGTAAAGCTACGTGTATTCGCGCGAGGATCCTCGGAAATTATTTTAAATTCTTACCCTCTATTGGCACGCTATCAAAAAAGACAGAAGTTCATAATTCTTACCGTCAGGACATCGTCACAAGTCTCACAGAGTTATGCGTACATATTCTTAAGCTGGTATGCTGAACTGTGCTGATTTTCGTAAATCGAGAGATTATAACAGATGGTAAACTTATGTTAATAGTGGGAACTGGCTTGGTGGCATTCTAGAAACCTTCATTCACACTGATATGTTACGATTGCACTTAACATGTTCTGGACGAAATATATTTGTTTCACTTCATGATATTCGGAAAAGTGACAAATCTTGAGCAGTGACTTTAGCTCATTACCCGAATACCAGCTAGTCAGTCTAACATTTTTCGTTCAGTTACAATTAGACACATTCCACATCATATAAGGAATTTTGAAAATAGGCAGTGTAAGAGACAAATACTGCAAATCCACTACGGGAGCTCCTACAATTAACCATCAAGTCACCATCTGCTATAGCAACAGGATAAAGAAAATCAGCACATATAAGAACATTACAATAAGGAACAATAGGCATAATAGTGTGAGAGTTCTCATGATATTCTGACGGTAAGAATTATGAGCTGCTGTCATTGATAGCGTACCAGTAGAGTGTAAGAACGTTACAAGAATTGTCAAAGATCCTAACAGATATACATGTCGGCATTATTTCATACAAACTAAGACTGACTGATTTTTGGTATATATATATATATATATATTAAATCTGGACATAAAAAGTGATTAAATGTAATTGCGTAAACAGAATATACGGTAGGATATTTATGAATGTATCTGATTAATATTGAAACCTTCAATATTAGCCATTGCTTTTAATTTGTTTGGCGATGGTCCTTCAAGGTCGAAACTTGTACGAAATGTATTCCGTAGAAACATGAATTACCGATACATATTCATGCATACAGTGATGGAATATTATTGACTAGTTATACAGTTTGTATACGGTATATAATAAACGATTTCATAGAAGATTACAAGTGGCCTCAGGTACGATCAAGGAGTAAGTTTCTTTGTACAGAGCAATGAACTCTAAACACGTAAAACTCCTCTGAGCAGCCGAGAGACTGCCAGCGACACAATAAATAACCTGCACTCTATAGTGAGCACTGGCTCAGTGTGAAGGATGGACAGACATGTACGGACAGGCTACTAGCAGCTTGCAAACCGTTATCCTTCTAGTTCGTGGCGATAGAAATGCTGGTCAGAGATAAACATTAAGTCTCCCAAAACTGAACACGCAACCCTCGAATTATTGGGTGCGTGTCTTTATGTTGGGCCCTCGATAAGTAGGATAGTGCCTCTGTTCCTAAACGTCCGACGCTAAGAGTGCAGGATACAGTCCTGAAACTTACAAACACTCTCTCTTGTGACAATGCAACAATAACACATCAATTACTAATTGTGTTTACCAATCACCATGATATATGGGTTGGCACTTCTATTTCGTGTGAAATATGCCCATATTTCAGTCGTAATGTTAGCTAGTCTGCTGTACTTCGTGGTATTACTCAGGTTCTCAAGAGAAATGCTAAGATTTTAGTTGAAATAGGCAAAGAAATTCTCATTTCATATTCCAATGTACTAACTATTGATGATTATCTCCTATCTTACAAATCCTTGCAGCTGAGACAGCGGTACCTTAACTATCAACAAATGAGATTCTATAGTAATAACCACAAAAATGATAAGCAACTTTATGATAGGCAATAATAAGAGTGATTCATGGAGGTTCATGCAATGCGCAGTGAGCCTCTAGAAATGGTCTCACGATATGCCATGACAGCATAACAGAAAGGAGAGACATAAATTACAGTGCATAGCAAAAGGCGTTGGATAGTACCCTTCCAAATAAAAAGTTACTGTAGCCCTACTTGAAGTATATAACCTTCAATAACCTGTTCAGTTGATGCACAGTACATACGCTACTGTTTGTTACCACTGTCCTCTCTAGAGTTGACTTTTCGTCTGATGGTTTAGAGGGATTTTGCATTGTGCTAGTGACGATCATGGATTAATGGGATTGTGAGGAAGTTTGAAGGGGTGCGAATTGGATTATCGAGGGTTGGAACCGCCGCTAATAGACAATCTGCGCCAATCACAGCCTGTTCGAGTACCCAGCACTCTCAACTGTTTCCTCCATAAAATGAAAAGCTACAAACAGCCGTGTCTCGCTGTGCCTCTTTTTTTTCCTTTTCCTGCATGAAATAAACTGCTAATTCATGTAATTTTGACTATCTAGAGCAATTTATAAAGTGACGTTACCCTCGTCCGTTACATGTGCACTGATCACTTCACATTTGTACTTGCAGACAGAGATACATACTGTTATTTTTAATAACCTTTTATTGCAAGTTAATGAGAACAGATTTTCACTTTCTCTTGTTCCGCTGCATACTCCGAAAACGTCATTACATTTCTACCAATCATTGGTCTCTTACGTAGGAAGAGTCTAAATTTAGGTGATTTATGATTACTAAATATTTTCCAGTTGAATTCAGATTTCATGACGAAAAACAAACAGTTTAATAACCCCGTACAGTTATAGCAATAGAGAAGTTATATTTTCGTTTCATCTGTTAGCACATCATAGCCTCCGCCCCCTAAAATGCAGTGATGACGGAGATAATAACAATAATAAATAACAATAAATAATGAGGCCAATATGCCTAACCACTAAGCTACATGTACAGGAGGAAAAGATAAATGTTCAACAGTACTTCGACTCGGAACTGACGAATAAAAGGGCGGTATCATGATGCAGACATTGGATCACGAGTGTGAGAATTTCTTTTAATGAAAACAATTGAGAATAGGGCAGCATTCAGGAAGAGATACAGAGGCGTTGAAAACCACACAATGTGTAAGTGTTAATTTGCCAATATGATTAATGAAGCTTCTAGTCATGAAGACGTAAGGGGTGGAGGTAGAACTCCATACATTCCTACACTATGTCCCTCCGCAATAATAAAAATTCTCGTAAATATTAAACGGTTTGGTTTCATAGTTTAAAATATATGTTTATAGTTTAAAATTTATATTTACTATAACCCAGTCAGTTTTTTTTAACTAAAACATTCTATTCTGCAAAATATTTAATAGATTTCATACTCATATCTCATTTAAAGTATCTATTTGTTGACCGTTCTTCTGTGTCTGCCTATACGGCTTCTTTTCTTGAATTAAATATCGACGAAATTGCACGAGGCTGTACTAACCGTTTCAGTTCAATGCAGACAGCATTTTCCAAGCCGTACGGCCTTCACAGACCAAATAATTCCACAGTCACCCAGCTAATGCAGAGCTATAAATATGCCCCTGCAGTGTTCCAGTTATGAAAAGTATATCCTGTGTGAGTGATTTGTCATAAGAGGTCGATAGACGAAAGGTCAAGGAACAGGCGCGATCCCTACAAGATAGACAACATGCGATGCAACGATCAAATCTTATTACGAATTTAAAATGGTACATATATTTAATTTATTTTTTTGTTCACAGAAATGAATTACACTGCGTCCATTATAATATTTAAAAGCAAACTCCTCGGGGGGAAAATCTTACTGAGAAATCGTACTGCTTTTTGTGCATAGCGGAAGCCCACAGAATGGCATCTATTTTGTTACTAGATTGAACATCTATGTGTATATTACACTTAGACCCCATAAACGTACCGTAATTGTATTTCCGTTCTGAATCCTCCTTTCTTCATCTTTCTTACATAAAAGGATAAAAAATGAAGTATAGAAAAATGCAGCTTTTTGTTGCTTTGTGCAGGGGTGACAATTCCGTGTATTACATGTTGAAGTTATATGAAACAAACTGGTAGTATAAGAAGAATGGAGAAAACTGAGTAGGGAAGAGCTCCATCATGTACAGAATTTACCAAATATAATGTGGAGCATCAAACCAAGAACGGTAACACGGAGGGGCCATATAGCATGCACGTAAACCATGGGAAATGCATATAAATATTTTGTCGGAAATGTGATGGGAGAGAAGGCTGTAAAGTCTACCTTTACAGCGGAGGACAATATTAAGTCGAACGTTATGGAAATATGGCATGACAATGTGCACAGTCCGACTGACACTGTAAATGGTCCACAGAAGGCAGCTATGAATCCGGTGAGAGTTAACTGAATCTTCAACTTGCAGGAAGGTGCGTAATTTCGCAGTAGGCTGTGCAGCTCGTATTTCTAAAGACGGGCTGTTCAGTGAAGCGACAGTATGTCTGATTACACAGTTACAGCGTGCTGTGAAGTTCCTATAATTTACTGTAAGTTATTTCAAAGGTCAAGAAAAGCCAAATGCGAAATTACAAGAATCCGGGTGTTTCAAGTCAACGAGGTGCTTTTATATGCATTTTTTGGGGGTGGGGGAGAGAAGATTACCCTCCAGGTACGCAGATACAGTTTCAAAGAATATGTAAGGGTCTGGTATAACCGCACATTTCCACCTAGCGGCAAGAAGAACAAAGGATGAAATTATACCTCCATTATCAAATGGCTCCACATCGTAATATTTAATTGAAACACCTGCATGTAAACAGTAGACGTGGATGCGTGTTCTTTCCGGATACACCAACATTCTTACGATAAATATGTAAAAGTTGACTTGAATACAACAGTTAAGTTTAACGTGAGCAAAATTCGTCCCGTGAATAATATACACTTCCGTGGATGTACAGGATACCAATTGGTAACACTGATTTATTCAGCAGTTACACATGTTTGATTCTAATCTGGAGATTCTTTGAAGTGGCAGGGGATTGCTACTACTACTACTACTACTATTACTAGTACCGCCACCACCATCATCACCACCACCAACACTACTACTAATTCTACTACAATTAATACCACCGATACTAGCCTATCACGGAATATACGCTCTGGCCTGTTCCGAATTCACGGTAATTCAAAAACAACGAATTATTTAGACATTCTGTAAGACTTCTGCCCGTTACAGAGTGTGTACCAACACAGACTAAATCCTTAATCATGATGGATGCAAACAAGCGATCCCAGGTTTCGAGCGCTCCGAGGTAGAAGTGTCTTTAAATCGCGCGGACATTGGTATTATTATTATTAACTCCAGGAGTGGGGTCCTTCTTGAGCTCACATTTTGTCAGCTAGTCGTCGAGACATTCCCTTATTTACGTAATTCGAAGATTCAGTACAGTATGCACAACAGCCCGACATTTTTTCCTATCCTCAGCCACCACAAATCCGTCCACGACCTCCAATCTTACTTCAAGATACTTTTTAATAATATATTCCCCATAGATTGGCGTCTTCCAAGTGGTCCATTTTCGTCAAGTTTCCCCTCTAAAATCCTGCATGCATTCTCTGCTCCCCGATGTTTTCTACACGTACAGGCCATCTCTTTACGCTCGATCTGATCAGCCTAATTTATTAAGTGAGTAAAAAGCACGAAGCTCCTCGTTATGCAATTTTCTCCACCCTCCTGTTACTTCCTCTTTCTTAGGCCAAAAACCTTTCTTAACATTCTCGAAAATCTTTAGTCTGTATATTTTTATCAATATTAGATACCAAGCATCACACCCATATAGAACAAGAAGCAAAATTAGTTCTCTGTACCTTAATATTTATGTTTTCAGATACAAAACAGGACGATGAAAAGTTCTGGAACAAATAGTAGTAGGCATTTGACGATATTCATTTGCTCTTCCTGTTATTAAGATAAAAGGTTTGCTGCCGACATCATCATTTAACAAACAACTTCGAGAGTGTTGCATAACCCCTTACGGCTGCGCTGTGTTGTGAGGAGGTGTAAGAACGTGGGACGTGTTCTGCGTCCGGGTGCTGGAGTCCCGGGAGGGGTATAAGTGGGGGAGAGGCAAAGCCGGAGACGCCAGCTTCCTGGTCGGTTTCCTAATAGATTCCGGGTCGAACCTAATGTCTCCGGGGAGGGGTAGTGAAACAACTTGCACGTATTAGGAGCCCTCGCTACAGCAATCTCAATGCCGAATGAACATGCCTCCCTATGTTTTCCATATCTGACACTTTTCCACATACTTTGAAGACATTACGTATTCACGGTACAAGTAAAATGTTTTAAAGTTAGTTTTGGGCACAATTTTAACCCTATTTCACAGGAAGCCTAATTGGAACGCCCATAATTTTTCTCTAAACGTTTAATTGTATAAAAAAATAAATTAGATATATCGTTAAGAATTACACATTTATTGTCATGTTTATTAGCCCATCTTTCAAGAACTACAGGAAATACAGTTCATAACTTTATGCAGTTTTGTAGCATGATTATTTATGCAGTAAATTTGTATACACAATAAATAAACACGAAGGTAGGATTGGTAAGGAATCGTATAACAACATAATTTGTAGATGTTAAACAATAATGATCACCGCAATTTATCCTGCCTGTTGTGACATTTCCCTCCCGCGCGCCTTAATGTAAGAATGTTACTGTCCGTTTAAGTGCCATGAAGTTATGCAATCAGCGTCATGTCAGTGACCATAACTGACCGGGTAGTGGCCGAACTGTCACTAACTTTAAATCATACTTGTAATAACACTCTGTTTTATTCGTTGCTACACGCACTGGCTCGCAAGGTAAGTGAACGTGACAGCAGTGAAGAACGAAGTAATTGTTGTAAAAAAAAGAAAAGAAAGCTGGACACGTTTTATAGGAGAAGGCCACTGTAGCCATAGCTAATTAGGCAGTTACTGTTACACACACGTATGTATGTATGAATGTATGTATGTATGATGTATGAATCAATGTATGTATGTATGTATGTATTATGTACATGCATACCACGCACTCGTGCACTGCAGCAATCAATACAGAAAGCACACAGATCTTCTGAAACTGCACTTCGTCTTGTCCAACAACGCTAATAACCTTCGGAAATATGTACCGCCAGACTGTAACTTAAGTTACTTCGAATTGCCGGGGTGTAAACTACTTCCATTCAAATCGGGTCAATTAAGGTGTGAGTCTGTCGGGGAGGGAAAATAAAATTTTTCGTACGTTTGCCAGACAATTGTTAATTTTCTGCGTTTGTACATGGGATACACAGGTTGATTTTAAAAAGATTCATTATCGCCCTTTTAGGTGCTTTCGCAAAATTGCGAAAAGCGACTATTAGCTTCGTCATGACTGGCTGTCTGCCCGTCCGTCTGTCCGCATGGAACAACTCGGCTCCTACTGGACGGATTTTTAAGAAATTTGGTAGTGGAGTTATGTTTCGAAAAACTTTTGAGAAAATGCCAGTTTCATTAAAAATGGAAAAGAATAACGGGTACTTTACATGAAGATAACTAGACATTTTTTTATCATATCTCGCTCTGTTCTTCTTAGTATGAAAAATGTTTCAGACATAAGTTGCAGAGGAAATCAAAACATGCATTTTATGATCAATAAATTTTTCGAAAATCGTGCCGTTTATGAGATAATGTGGAGAAAGTAATGTAGAGCGGGACAGGTCACAGATGACAATATGGCGCATGCGCATTGCTGGATATCTAGGGCTACAAAAACACACTCAGGTTGTTTAAATGTTACTGCTTTTCCGCTGCAACAAAGGTTGCGCGAACGCGCCTCAAATGCTACTTTATACTTACATTGCCTGTCTTGTCTAATTTACAGGCATTCAAATTAGACACCGTATGCTACAAAAATATGTGTCATTTACTTTAAAATCTACTACTTGTCGCGCATTTTAGTATTAAAGTAATGTAAATTGTGTAACTGCAACGCGTAGTAAATATAATTTAACATTCGCTATGTTTTACTGAGTGAGCAGCAAACATAATTTCAGCGAGACCTTCAGCAAATGAACTTAACAGTCACATAATGCGCAGGGTGCTAATCTTTTTGATTCTGGCATATATGTCAATAATGTAGCTGGTATACGAAATAGACAATGGAAGAAGATATAGTGCCTATTTCTAACAAAGAGGCGCCTTTGCTGTAAATGAACAAACAACCAAAGAACACCAAAGTGTCCTGCATATAATAATACAGATTTTTTTTTGTTCTCCGTCAGATATGAGAATTCAGACTTGAGGCTGCAGTGTACAGATTTATAAGATACACAGGTTTATCTACGGAATAATCTGTGCAGATAAATATAATAGTGGGTGAAACTGAGAGTCTGTCTCGCAGAAGCAAGCCTTTCAGTTAAGCATACAAAGGCTACAAGGAAAGTGGCGCTTTCCCCCCAGCTGGCATCTTCCCTCAACGTACCTTAAATACAAAGGTTCAAGACAGTTGACCAGCATCTCAAAGCAACGGGAAAGTAAGAAGAAGGAAAGGAAGGTTGGAAATACAGTTTTAAGACTGTTACATGCAGTTAATGCCGGTATAAGGCGTGGGTCTGCAGCCGCTCGCTTACCGGGATTGCGGGTTCGAATCCCGCCGGGGGCATGTTGTGAGTGTTGTGTGTTGTTAAGCAGAGGTCTCCAGGGTAGTCCTACCGACTGTGGTGCGCCGTTCTGTGTGCTCTAGAAACCTTAGGAATGAGGAGGAAATGGCACGCGTTGGTCCGCAGAGCCACAGGAAATATGCGGTAAATAGCCCAATCTGAGAAGACAAGTGTATTTAGTTGTCCGCGGCTATAACTTGATAACGCCCAAGATAATTAGCGAAGAAGATATTAACTGCTTCACTAACAAATTTCATAGCCTCTCTAATACATCTTCCTTTTTTGTCTATTTCACTAACTGAATAATATTTCCATTAATGGCTTATTGGAAAAAAGTTAAACACTTCCTGATTGGCGGTAGCAGTAAAATTTTATATTGATAGTGGAATGATACATGGGATGTTCGTGCAGTCCTCGCCGTGCTCTATCGACCACTTCTCCAACACGAATACGAAGCGAAAAGCCTGAACGCTGATCTGCAGGGGCCGCTGTTAGGTCGCCAGAAGATGGACTGTGGAGCGGTATTTGATCATGTGCAACGGCAAACATCTGCACGCGTAGGTCTGTCATTCCAGATACAAAAAGTGCCTCGAGCTTGGTGCATGTATAAACTGCCGAAAACTAGGGCCACATTTATTTAAGTGTGCTAGTTAAAAACGCAGTCATTTGCTTGGTTCTAAGAGGGACGAGGTAACAGGGGAGTGAACAAGACTACATAACGAGAAGCTTAATATTCTGTACGCGTCACCAATTATTTGGGTGATCAAATCAAGAAGAGTGAGGTAAGCGGGGTATGCAGCACGTATGGGGGAAAGGGGCGGTGCATACGGGGATTTGGCGGGAAAACCTGAGGAAATGAAACGACTTGGAAGAACCAGGCGTAGGTGGGAGGGTAATATTAAAATGGATCTTCAATAAGTGGGATAGGGGAGAAAGACTGGATTGATCTGGTTCAGTATAGGGACAGGTGCATGACTTGTGAATGTGGTAATGAACCTTCGGGTTCTATAAAATTCTGAGAACCGGTTCGTTTCTCAAGAAGGACTCTGCTCTAAGGAGTTACTTGTTAGTCATTTGTTACGATGATATAACGTCGGTGATAATGGAATGAATATGTATGGAGCAGTGGGGGAATGCACTGTTAAGGCAAACTGTAGTATGCGACAAATCTTCTCATCGATACTTTGTGCACCGAACATCCTAAACTTATTGACCTTGGATTGAACCCGAGCGCTTAACCCTCACCTCGCTAACTTGGAGATTATGGTGAGCTCCTAATAATGGCAGCAGATGGCAGCTGGGATTTAACTTGGCGTTTAAAGGATTAATTGGAGTTGACAACACCGAATAGGTGAAGCGAATTCCAATTCAAAATTATCTTGTCATTTTCCTTCATTCGGCACATCAAGATGGAACATGTGAAGGAAAACAACCAAGCCATTTATTTTCATGAGCCGACTTTACAAGAAGACACAACTGCTGCTTTCAGGGCAATAAAAACATTGCACCACGGATTTTCTTTATACCTTCGTCTCTGAGGGGCTGAGATCGCAATAGCAGTAACAATCATTTTGTTACAAGTAGCCACGACCAAGGAAGACAACAAATTTCGTAACTAAATTTAAGTTAACCTCCGTTTTTGATCACGTCTGTGTTTGTTTACAAACTAAAGTTCACTGTATGATTACTTTGGGTCACAGCCAAAGATAGGACTTCTGTCTTAGTGGTTTTGAAAGTTGGGGTTCGGGATACCAGAGAGTCAAGTACTTTCTAATGTCATATTCTGCTGTATGTAATTTATGGAGATTTGCTGGGCGCTTTTTTCTTCTCCAGCAAATGGGGTTAAACACCAATTTTACTTTTCTCTGCAGTATAAACCCCAGTTGTTAATGTGGACAAAAATAGTGAATTTAGCAATAAAAAATAACCAGCTATTGCATGCAATATAAATACACATTTCGATAAGCAATTACTAACTAAGCTACTGTTGCCTGATCGTAATTAGAAACTGAGGGTGGTAAGGAAACGTGCCATCAGTGGGGTTGCCTTCACTGGTTCAAAAGTTATACGACTCACCTGAGCGCTCTACTCAGCTTGTCATAGTTCATGTTTGGTTTGGACTTCCGCTCACCCCAGCGCCGGGCCACTTCATCGGGGTCTGTCAGCTTGAACTCCCCGTTCGTTCCCTCCCATGTAATGCAGTTCGCGTTGGACGAGTCGGACAGCAGCTCCAGCAAGAACTGCCACAGCTGGATCTGCCCTGAGCCTACAACAAAACACCATATAACACCATTGTGTCCACTCAGCGAGGGTGTGTCGGTCCATGTACGCTTTCACTTCTATTTACTTACAGCAATGAGCGAATTTCATATACCATAAAGATGACGTAAATATCTGAAAGAATACTGACTGCCACTATAATTATGGAACTAGAAAAGAACCCGTCATGTGATGGCGTTAACATAATACTGACGAATTAATCCGAATTGTCTTTCATCAAGCGTCTCTTCTTTTACGAAAACTAATCAAGTTATTGGGATTATTTTTATTAAATATTTTTCCTGTAAGCAAATTTGAAACCCGTAAATTTTGACAGCAGAAAAATGAAGCTCCCCTATGAAACAAACAAACAAAAAAAAACGCTTAACTTTAGTTGTTTAAAAGCTCCTTCATCACAAGTTTTCAAGCAAATGTCCCTTTTTCTGACACAACCTCCCTTTGATAATTTGTGTCGTGAAAGCAAGCCTTAACATTTTCATGCTTCTTTCATCATGCAAGAGCAACAATGCGTGGACTTGGTAAAGCAAAACCTATACAGACCTGGACTGGTCCTGAGGATTCCATGCGGTTGAGGCTCGCAGATTTCAAGACAGTCGGGACATGAAGGTGGTTTGTCAACCCTACGCACCGGTCGCCTTTACCCCCCAGGAAATATTGTTGGTACTCATTTCTGTTAGACACTGATTCGATCCCCGGGCCACAGCGCAGCAAGAAGAATTATGTCAATCAAAATTCCAATCGAACCCGCGACCTTTCGGCTTGTAGCGCAGTGCATCAACCAACTGGGCCACCGCGTGCCCTCAGAGTGACCCACAACAAACCAGCCGAACTATAAGGTAGATACCAATGTCAGTCGGATCGTGGATGCTAGTGTTGCAGCGCCAGGATACAGTGCAAAGTAACGCCATATGTTAGTTCAACTGATCCGTTAGCGAGTATTTGAGTGTGATTAAAATAATTTTGATTGTTTTCAAGGAATGTGGAATTTGTATGAGTCACGCATTTTTCACCAGTAAAGTCGTACTGATATTTGTGACACGTCTCTTTGTGTCGTTTGAGAACATAAGCACAATTGTATTATTATATATTTTGTATTTTGGTTACTGCATACAATATTATACAGTTAAAATTTTAAAGTTAATATGTCACACTACAGTATAACCTAAGAAATTGGGACATGTAATAATATTTGATACATTGCACATACATATCATACTTTTAAAAATTACAGATATTTCATTTAGGAAAAACTGAAAAAATACCATAATATAAGTTCCATGGGAAACAGTGGTATAAAGAGAGAATGGGAGAAAGAATCTACTAGTTCTAATTTGAAAATAAAATATGAATTTCTGGGAGAGCCTTTTGTATTTTATCAGCTTCATTTAGAGTTATGTATAAGAACTGTGCACCAAGATGACATGGTATATCTATAGCAACTTTTAGCTTCTATTTCATTTAGTGTAGCTAAAATTTAAAGAGAAAAAGGGAGTAGGCCGCAGTCTTGGAATTTCGACTAAGGAGCAAAAACTGCTGTAGCAATAAACGGATACCAAGGTCAATGTTCTTTGTACAATAGCGAAGAAATCACTTGGCAAACATGCCTGTTCCAAACTAACAGAATACAGGTTTACACTCTCTGTTATTTGCATAGCAAAAACAACTTCGACCTTACAGCACAGGGTACTAATTTCAGAATTATAGGTGTCAGTAGGTGGAATTATAACAAATGGGAACATTTGCATATTTATGAGTGCAGTTAAGGTCTGGAGATCAACACTCGCGATCTTGACGTACTGCAGAAACAGGTGCGACATTACTCAGTCATGGCCTGAAGGTGGTTGGGTGCACCCAGGCTGCAGGGATAGAAAGAATACAGTATGTGAACCAAGTATTTTCAAAAGGACATCTTTGCGACTTTGCTCAAATCGCTGGCACAGATGTTCATTTATGGAATACGCAACGCTATTGACGTAAACATGAACCCACTACAGATATTACATTCCATAAGTTACAAAATGTACCTTGAATATATCCTTATCTCAGTAATCATTAATAACACCGAAAAATGTTGTAAATAACTGAACCTAATGAGACCTACAGTGTATTTTACAACACATAAATCAGTTCTGATATAACGCGACAGTTGCATTCTTTCACGAGGGGGAGCTGATAAGTCCTTAGCACGACCAGGAAGGAAACAAGCTACAGCGACCAAATTCGGGATTTATTCAACATACTCTCCATGAAGCTCAATACACTTCTTAGTCCGTTGCTCTAACTTTTGCAAGCCACTTAAAAAAATTCAGAATTTAGTCGTCAAACCAGGTCTCCGCGGCAGCAATGACCTCCGCGTCAAACGAAAATTGGCGAACTTTCAATTGTTTTTTTCGGTCCAGGGAACAAGTGGTAGTCCGACGGGGCCAGATCCGGAGAATAGGGTGGGTAATCAAGATATGGGAAGCCGAGGTGGGCCAGTTTCCTCTGGGTTGCAAGCGCCCGGTGAGCCGGGGCATTGTCGTGCAAGAACAAGACCCACTTGGTGACCTGCCCACGGCGAATTTC
>Ga0131853_10009743_pt1 | contig 17577 bp, 12 predicted proteins | sample TergutLab28metaG_FD_92764 | JGI IMG/M metagenome (GOLD analysis project Ga0131853, IMG submission 92764) | Labiotermes labralis P1 segment gut microbial communities from Petit-Saut dam, French Guiana - Lab288 P1 (version 2) (version 2) | ecosystem: Host-associated > Arthropoda: Insects >... | reverse complement strand
AGAGAAAAAAAGTAGAAGAAAGAGAAAGGGAGGAAGAGGGGGGGGTGTGGTGGGGGAGGGGGTGGGGGTGGGGGGGGGGGGGTGGGGGGGGGGGGGGGGGGGGGGGTAAGACTGGGAAGCTTAGGTAATGGTGACAGAAAGTATACAAGTGAAAGGCATACAGATGTTGAGAGGAATTGATGAAGTCACCTATTTGCTAAGCTATTTGCTTTTTGATGAGGGTATGTAATATTAGAGTACAGAAACTGGAAAATGTGTGGGATGACCTGGAAGTTAAGGAGGGATGGGAAGTTAATTGAATTCAGGAGTAGTTTTGTAAGAAAAGCCTAAGGATCCCAAGAAGTAACAGCAAATGTAGCAGAAGAATGGACACTTGGCAGAGAAAGCAAACAAAGCAAGATGTTTTGTAGCATAGCAAGGTACTGGGATGAGATTTTGCAGGTGAAACAAGATAAATTGTTAACAAATGTTGCTGTGTGTGGCAGGCAGGAAGTCTGAAATGGGAAAGTGGGGCAGCAGGTCTGAGAGATAAATGTGTAAAATTGGGTTGGGATATATTTGGTAAAGGTGACAGGGGAGTGATGCAAATGCTTTATGCCAAATAAAAAAAAAAAAATAGATGCAGTGATAAGCCCAGGTAGACAGTGATTGAGAACAAATGCTTTATTGTCCAACTAATGCACTCAATTACGTTTATAACAAATTTAATGATTTTACATAATTGAGTGCATTAGTTGGGCGATAAAGCATTTGATATTATTGATGCATGGTATAACCATGAAGAAAAAAGGATTGAGAAGTTGGAGAAAAGAATGAGTGAGTGAAAGATGAGTGAGAGAATTGGGTTGGCATGGTTTAGACCAGGAATCTGGAAATTGAGGGTTGTCAGAGGAGTAGAAAAAAGGAAAATGGTCCTTATGTGAAGAGGAAGATAGCAGTGTAGACATACTGTTGAAATGTGAAGAAATACAAGGTAGAGCCATAAATGGTTTAACAAAAATGGTGAATTAGTGTTGTACAAAATAACTAATTTTTCCAAGATTGTAAAAAGTAGACGGAAGTTTTATTTGGAAGACAAAATACAAATGGGGAAAACCAAGTAGTAAGAGCAGTCTGAAGTTTAGGAGGAAGGATGGGAAGCAGTGCAAATAGAGATTATTTTTTAAAATAGTGCAGCTTAGAAGAGAACATCTTACTTAAAGTAAAGAGTATGACAGACAGTGATGAGTAGGTAAATACATGGGGTGTGCAGATGATGACTTGTCATATCCAAGGGAACTGAGCAAATGAATTACATTGGATTAGATTAGATTTGATTTGATGTGTATTCCCACTGGCTTTTCCTTCTTAGCTCTAATTGGTCAAAGTTACTCCCAGGTTTCATATGTAACCAACACAGTTCTTCCTTCCAATTATTGCAGCGTCCACCTGAATCAGATTCATTGACCCTGAAAATGGAAGCATTGTGTGTCTCAAAATTGAAACGAAGTGTTACTACATGTTGCGAAAGTGGCAAGGTGACCATCATTTGACCTCTGACATTGGTGATCCAGCACAGGCATTTATTTATGTCAGGATTGTATTTGCAATTAGGTATGTTGTGAGAGTTCAGCTGTTCAATTTTATTGCACATTAGGCAGTGTATTAGTGCAAGTGATGTCGCTGTTAGTTTAGTTCTGCTTGTTTCTTCCTCACTTTATTGTTGATTTCTTGGGATAGTCTTCTTGCTGTACTCTGTATTTTACATTAACAGTTATTTCAGTCCCAGCAGATTAAAAGTATGCTGAATTTGTTTAGTTCAGCTCGACCACTACATTACTGTGTTACTATGTTGCTACGCTACTCAAAAGTTTTTACATTACTACTGCTTAATGATTGTCTACACTGAGATTGTCAAACAAGGAGAGAATTTGTCATTTTGATTTTGAGGAAAAATATGTTCCCAAATGTCAGTCATTGTATATTAATTTAAGTATAGGATTTTGCTACCAAACAAGCATCATGCGTATGGGAGCTTTGAGTGAGTTCAAAACGTTTTCTTCGTGACAGTGTTGTTACAAGTTCTGTTGTGGTGGGGTTTGAGTGGCTGTGTAGAACATATTTCCTGTAACTTGGCATTAATGTAAATGCTCTCATCTCTGTTTATTCTTAACTTTTTTTATTTCACAAGAATACTTAAAGTGACCTTTTCAAAAGACAGTCAGCCAGCATATCCTGTTGGAGGTCATTCGTTCATGAAGGCATAAAAATGTTTTTCTTTTGAATGGAAGTTACTGTTGCAGGACTGGCACGTATGTTTCATGATGTGGAATTGTGTGTTTGATGTTATTGTACAGTTGGATCTGACAACAGCATTGTTTTGTTATAGATCTTACTCATACGGCTGGTCCAAATTTGTGACATCCTCACTTTTGTAGAGGTAGAACAGAAGTCCATAAACAAAGCAGTTTTTGTCTCTTGTAGTTGGGAAGTGACAAATATGAATTGAGAGCAAACAGCTTGTTTATCTTAACCCAGTCAGTTTTGAAGGCAATATTTATGACAACATTATCTGCAAAAATTTCCCATGAGGATTCACTGGTACATTTTGCGTTTCTTAATTGTGTTGGTGGTGATGGAGTAGTGTACTTGCAGCTGTGGGTGAGCTGCTGGTGGGTGGGTGGGAAGGGGAGGAGAGAGAGGCTGTGCTGTGAGCGATTTGTAATTTGTATTGGCTGCAAGAAGTAAGAAATAGTAACACAAGCCAGTTATGTAAGTGCTGTGTTTGGTGGGTGAGTGTAGCTTCTGGTAATAGTGTCTGATGCATGCTGGAAGCAGGAGAATCTGGGTTCAGTTCTTAGTGGAACCGTACTGTTTCTGGACAGCAGTCAGCTCTCTGTTGAATCTGGGTTCAGTTCTTAGTGGAACCATACTGTTTCTGGACAGCAATCGGCTCTCTGTTGAGTGGTTACTAGGATTAAAGCAGTTGGTGTTTGAGGATGCACGGAACTTCACATCCTTTGCCCCATGCATTGTGGATTGTGTCATGTCTGTTGATCACTGAAACATATTTATCTTGACATATAATGCCCTGAACTTCATATTATTTTTTTTTTTCACTGCTCTTCTTGGTGCTAGTATGTGTAAATATGATTTCTTGTGATTTTGCAATATAGATTCATATTACTATGGGTTCATTAAATTTCTTTTGACCACTGATGCTTATGAAATTGCTGAATGATAACTTTGATAGTTCACTCCTGCTTAATCGTGACATTTGTTTCCTTCTATCACTGCAGTCTCATTACTTGCAAAGGTGTGAATAAGAAGTAAGATATATTGAGGGCTGACAGATGTAAGCACTGAGTTAGGAACTGTTGGAGGCCTGTAGTTGAGGCCGTCAAGACCTGGGTTGGGCATGTAGTACTGGAGAAGAAAAGTTGAAGTTATGAGAAGTACATTTAATAAATGCTCATTCTCTCATTTCTAGAGGATTTGAAGGTTCAGTGTTAAAGTGGATGTGCCACTAGACTTGTCCTGGGCCAATTTATTGCACATAAATTCCTGTCTTGAGTTTCTTATATAGTATGACTCCACATCAAGCCTTCCAAATTCATGCCTTGTACATGTTATTTTGCATCTATACAGTACCTAGATCTGAACTTTACATTGTCAATCCCTGATGCAGTTTGTGTGTTAAATGTTGTAAAGTGGTCAGGCCTGTCTCTTTTTGTGTGTGTGCATGCTGGGCTCTGGATAGGTGTTAAATCTGTGATGTGTTAATTTGATAGTGTTGCTTAAGTGGTCAGTAGTGGAGGATGTAGTAGTCTTCCATATGGGTATCCTGGTATATCAAACTCTGGATTGAATGAATTTTGGAGGGTGGACCAGTGCATGTCAGTACTCATTAATAATACACTTGCAGACTTAATGTTGCAAGGTTGATATAAGCTCGGTTATAAAATGTAGTTTTGTGCGCGTGTATGATTGCATTGAAGTTGCTTTTCTCCTTTTGTGTTCAGGAAGAGTGTGGTTTGGATAGGGTGTATGTTAGCAAACAAGACAGACTTCTTTCCTTTGATTGTTCACATACAATTTTATTGGTCTGCTGTCCTGCAGATAGAGCAGTTGGTGGTGGTTAATGTATTATAGTGCAGGCCATTTGCCATTCATGACATTGTGTGACTGGCAACAGTGATGGTTTCCTGTAGAGGAGTTCAGTACAAACGTGTTTGTTCTCTGCTTGTTGTGTCAGATGTGGTTAAATGACTTGCACATGCTTCTTTGTATTTCAACTTTTTCATGTACAGTTTTGTCATTTTTACTTAATTTCACTTCTGGTGGTACCCATGTGATTTTTATAGTCTGCCTTTCATTTCCATTGAACCCATTGGCAGAAATTAAAACTACATATACAGTGTGAATTCATTAAGTTGTTAGACATATTTGTGATATGAATTTCCTTCATGTATAGGTCACACATAATTTTGGTAGTTGTATATCATAGCTCTAAACTAGAATGTTTTTCTTTGCATGCATGAAAACTGGAGGGGAAGAAAAGAGAAAGGTAGAAAACTGTGTTCCTGTCCTGAAAGGGTACAAAATTAATACTTCTGGATTGTAAAGAAACAAATGATGGATGGTGAAACATTAATCCCAGCCTTATCAGAATCTGCACTTTCAAAGTGGATCACATGGTCCCACCACATCATGTTTATGTAGTATGTCTGATTGAATACAGTATTTACAGGTATTTACATGATTTGTTGTATGTGGAACATAATTGTTGTTTTGTATGGACAGTGTCGTTAATTATCCTAACCTCATGTGGAATTGACTCTTCTGTGTCATACTGACAAGATTCCTTTAACAACAGGGTCCAAGTACCTAACCTGTTCATAAGTTTGGGACTCCCTGTAACTGCATTGTACACTTTTTGCAGGCTGTGAGTGCCCTTGTGCACTTGAATTTGGTATTGCAAGATTTTATCTTTGTAAGTTGAATTGTTTGGCATTTATAGTGACCAAGGAAATTAGTAATGGGAAGGCATCATTTAGCACAGCTCTCCTGCATTCTGTAGATCGATGTAGTATTGACTAGCTTGTTTTCTTCTGCAGCATCGTGGGGTCTAGTTAGGAAGGTTGTGAATGTTGTGTGAAATCACTTCTACCCAGGCACTAATTTGCGGTGGTGAAGTGCTTTCCCTTAATGCCAGGGGAGAGATGTAGAAAGTGCATCAGTTGGTCCATTGTCTTTTATTTCTGGTGTAGGTCATTCAAAACATGTTTTGTTCTACTGAATGCTTCATTTACGCTTGAAACTAAAGTGGCAGTTGGTAGTAAGTGGGCAGTACCTTTTTTCGTATGAATTTCTGATACTGCAGAATGTGGAATTTCATCAGAATTGTTTATACTGATACACTGACAGATGTAAGATGGTACTTTTGTGTTTGTTGAAAGCATACAATTGTGTTTTTAACCAGAGACGTTGCGGAAATTAACCTTTTTCATTTTTGGCTTACTTTGTACTAAGTAATATCTTGTGCTATTTGAGGTTCTCACAGCAGTGTTGCTGGTGATTCAAGTCTTGAGGGACACGTTGCTGTGTAATCGGGTAAGTGGTTCCTGACATTTTGAAGGACTGTAGCACCTTCCAGATGTTGGCATCCGTTTACCCAGTGACATGGCATTGGATTCCAGAAGACTTGATAAGAGCTGAGAAACTATGTCATTTGAAATTTGTACTATAATTTGAATTACATTGTTATATAAGTGCTGAAAGCTGATTATAATGTGTGGCCTGATATGTTACCCTTAAAGTGTAAATGAACGTTATACGTTATTTTCATATGTATTGGAATTTGAATTTTGTGTATAGCCTTGTGATGATGAATGTGATGTGTTGTGTGGAACACTGGATATACAGCCAAATGTGCAACCTATAAGAGCAGTGGAGTGTATGGATAGTTATTATATATTATTGATTTCTTTTGTATGGTATTGATGAAGGCATTCAGCGTGTTTGCATTGAATTGCGCACTTTTAATATTCGTAGCTGTCTTTGTTTATTCATTATGTGGATGTGATTTGTCAGAAACTATCTGTGCATTACCATTGCCTTTTGTGTAGTTGGATAGATTTGTTTAAGCCATTGTTGGTTGAGTGCCACATGTAATCAATTTAGTTGGCTGCTGATTATGAGTTTGTATTATCGAGTATTCAGAGTATACAGTGGCATTAAATTAACAGTGGTGTACTTCATGAGCACGTTATCTGAATTGAAACTTTGCTGCAGTCTGTGAACCATTATGTACTGAAAAGAAGGCCCAACAGATGATGTCCTGTACATTTATAGCATTGGTTGAATTTGGGGAAGTGCTGAAAATGATTTTGTGTTCTGTCACTTGCACACATATGCAGTATTTTGGCCCACATAGATTGCTTGGGAAATACATACTTGATGCCACATTGTAAAGTAGGATATTGATGGATGAATTAAGATAGGAACCAGTGTGGATGGTGTGTACAGTTCAAACCAAAATGAACTCTTACACGATGCTTTTTTTTTTTTTTTTAAAAAAGTGTGTTTGGTAGAGGAGCAGTGTGTGAGAGCACATATTTAAACTTCAGTCTAGATAAGCCAGATAGCGATTTTCCAGCCACAAATGGACATAACTGCGTCGTCATTAGGAAGCTGTTGAATGTCAAATGAAATTACCTCTCGGTGCATTATCATTCGACTTGTTGGCGAATTTTCTTTCGAGGAGAACCCACGTTAAAGATCGTACGATACTTAGACATGTGTTCTTGGCAGGAAATTACTTTTGATTATTGCTGTCTCGAGCAGTCACATGAATTGTGATTTACAGTGTTACATATCGAGGTCTGTTTGCATTGGGATGCTCCTTTTGGTGGACACAGTAATGTAATACAAACACATTGTTTGGGAGAGCTGGTAAGTATAATTTTGTTTTCATGCCTATTACAAGAATGAGTGTAACTATTTTAACAAGTGAAAGTTCTTATAGTTGTGGGAAACCAGTAGGAACCTGTTTACATCGTGTAAGGAACTGCCGTGTAAGTTGTTAAAGACGCTGTTGGAGGGTGCTAATGAGAATAATTACTGCACTTGGAAGTGCCTAAAAATTTGAGAGGAAAGAAGATTGAATTTATTGTTCCTGTGTTGTTCAGCTTAGAGAACCGGTCCAAATTTCGTGGATGTATTTTATAAGTAGATGAGCTGTGAAATTGTGTGTAAGAAATTAGATTTAATGGAATTCTGCTAACATGGTCTTGGAATTCACATTTTTGATACTTTATTGGAATTCACGTCTATGATATGGATGTTTACCTTTTGGTAAATTACCCATAACCCACCATACCTGAAGGTGCTCGTAGGACAGGTTTTGATTAGGCGATCTCCAGAATAACCTCTGTGTTTATTAGTGCAAGAGGCTTATAATTGCGGATGGTATTGCATGCTGTAAACTGTTCATGGTCTGTCTGTTTCACACATTTTTCATCAATTGTAGTTTATGGAAGTGCGAGGTGTGGCTGTGAAGTTTCCATCACGACTATCTCATAGTGCTTAATGAGCTGGAATGTTGTAATGGAGGAATCAGTTACTGGATGAATATTCAGAACATTACATACCCACAACTTTTTGTAGCCTCAAGTATTTCTACGTAATAACCCTCATTGACTGGTGTGATTTAAACAAACCTCAACAGCATTTCCATTCGATTTGTATTTTTTGGATGACTGCTATCTCTTAGTGTCTTCTCACATTTTCTCGACTGTCTTAGAACCATGTATCCACTGTGCAGCACATGATTTTTTTTTCGCAGCTACTGTGCGAAGTTCTTCAGAGAGCATACTGGGCTCTTTCCTAATATAACATGCCATGTAATGCAGGTTCTTGTGATTTTTTATCATTTGCTTTTTGATGAGGTTACACACCTAATTTGAACCATTGTTGATGCATCTGTTACTACACTGTTGAAAGCCCAGCCAGCGCTAGTTGAAACATGCACTGGCAAGATACTTGCGTGATGAAATCTGATGTACTGTGGTAAGGGGGCATGATAAAATCATTTCAGGAATTCAATAGCCACACCTTGTCCAAGAATTTTAAATGTATGTGCTGTTATGTAGGTACTGTATATTATGAGGTGGGTGGTTCTTGCAGTAGTGTTGCTAAAAATTTAAGTTTTTTAATGTTATGATAGGCTAAAACATCTATTAATGCGTAACTCATGACGATGATGATGATGAAGTGATATGTTGTTGAGTGACTAGTTAAATGCCTCTCCATATTTTAGTGACAGGATTCTACATAGTGGAGCCAACACACAGTGTGACATCTCAGATGCCACTTTATCATGTATAGCATAATAACCTAATTTTCAGGTAATGTGGTGGTGTCACCACATAGTTTGAGCAACTTGGAATTTGTTTTACATTTTATGATGGTGTTTTTATGTGCTCACTGTCGCCAAGATTCTGATCATATGCTGAGTTAGTTGAAGTTTCGTTTCATACCACTGATGCAACTGAAATGGATCGTCACTGCATATTGTCTGCGCTCTTAACACATCTTGACGAGTGTTACATTTTTAGAGTACACAGTTTCTAGCCTGCCACCCTGAATCTCACACTTATGTAGATGCAGCAATGTAATTAGATTGGAGTCTCCATGGGCGACATGCAGCACAGCTGTTTGTCATATTCCTAATTACAGAATGTTGCATGGACCATGGTGTAGATTTTTTGATTTACTGAAATTTTAAGAAGTGTTTTTTTTTTTTTAAATGTAGTGGGGCATAATGGCTGACAGTGCATCTGATTTGAAAAGTACAGTATACATCAGCAGAGGCAACAGTGATGTAAAGTTTAAAATTCATTATCTGCTACATAGTATTTTAGTTCTGTTGTCAAAAGTTTGAAATATCCTGAATCGTGTAATTAACCTGTTCGTTGTTTAAAATGGCATGGTCCTCTATAATTTTCAAACTTCTTTCTTTGGTCCATGTGCAGCTTGAGTTTGAGACCACTGAACTGGACATTATGAAATAAATGAACTTGCACACAGCCGTGGTGTAGAAGGAAGACAGACATAGTTTTGAGAGCTCGTGTTTTGGAAGTATGTTGAACAACAACATGAGTATTTATTGTGCGCATGTGGGAAGTGTTGTAACGAACTTTGTTAGGGAAATGCATTAGAAGTGCTGTTGAGAATTCTGAGGAATGGTTGAAGGCCTAATAACTAGTTAGTATTTGCTAAAGGGTTGTGGGCTGTCTAGGTGGTTGACAGATAACATTTCTTGCAGTAAAGTGCATTCGTGAACCAGTTTCCTCACTCATTTTATTGTACACAGGACAGATATTGCCATGGTATGTTATTACACATTGAATAAACATTTGTAGAGGCATTCACTTACATTGTTACGTCAACCGCATTGCTACTGTGTTGGAGGATTCAACTTGCTGTACAAAAGGTTTTAAATATTTTTTAGCACTATAGCTGTTGATACCACTGCAGCTTTTATCTCAATAATGGGTTCGTGATAGAGATTCCATTAGACTGTACACATCTGGGTATAACTTAGCATACACAGGATACCCGGCTGAAAATAGAACCCGCATGTAGAATCTACAGACCTGTTCATACAGTGTAAGTTATAACTTAACTGCATGTTGGAGCTTATGTTGGAAATGCCCACCTTCACTCTTCAGGCATGCCTGATGCCTGGTGAATGAATTATGGATAATTGGATTTCTTGTCCAGGAATTGCCAGTCCTGAGCACTCAGTTTCTTTAAGCCTGTCCTGTGTGTCTGTGGATTGCTTTTTTATTCATTGTCTTTCAAACTTCCACACATTACAATAGTTAAGTGGCATCAGATTGGTTAATGAGAAGGCCAGAAATGATAACTTGTTGTTTTCTCGCAAAAATAGGTGGCAATTGATTTTTGGTTGTATGGTCAGTTGCATCATCTTGCTGGAAAGTTCAGTGTTTCTTTCCTTTACTTATTTATTACATTTTCAAAAAAATTATGCAGGATTTTGTCCAATGTATGTCTGTTTTTGAATTTATTGTGTCCTGACTTGGTGCACAACACCCCAACTGTAGTGACGTGTAGTGGCCACCCTGTGTGTTAGACTGGGATTTTATGCTGACTAATATGTTATTTTGAGTATTTACATGCATGTTTTTTAAGTGAGTCAGTGCCCCATCTGTAAAAAAGGTTAGTGAAGGACTGATGTCACCATTATACAGTGCATCACAGAAACAGTTACAAAAATGTATCCTCGCAATAGAGTCTGCATCCTGGAGTTTTTTCACAACTGTAAATGTGTGTGGTTTTGAATGAAGTAATTTTGTGGCTGTATGTACCCATGACTGACATGCTGGTTTCTTGTGATAACCATCTTGAACAGTTCTGTGGAAATGGTTATCTTCATTCCACCAGTGCTCCATAGTCATTTGTCTGGTGGACAAAAGTGGCTCTGGGACAGGTTATCTTTGAATGCACTTTTGTTGTGTCATCATGTTACCAACACACCTTGCAAATTCATACATATACCAGTGTTACTATATGAGCTTTTGATAGCAACATTAAGTGATGTAGCAAATGTTAACCATACCGAGTTAATGCATTCCCAGCATAAAGTGTGTAACATAAATTCACAAAGGAGAAAGTGTGGCAATTTCAGGGTGTGTGCTTATTGGGTGTCATGAAAGCTGGCATAGTGGGAGAAAGAAGTTAGTCACCACAGATCTTTTGCATCAGTATGACGCTGGAGGTGAGGGCTACCTGTCACAGATTGTCATGGGGAAGAAACCTCGGTCCATCATTTTGAACCTGAATCTAAGCGGTGGTTGATGGCATGGTGCCACATGGTATCCCAAAGGATGAATAACTACAGGAGTATTTTGTCAGCTGGAAATCATGGGTACAGTTTTTGGGATGAGAAAGATTTTCTTCTCAAGAATTTGTTGCTTGGGCGAAACTGAATTCTTACCGCAATTTTGAAAGAGTAAGAAGTCTTGAGTGCCTGCATTTGTTGATTTTGTTGCTGTAGGGGGAAACAGTGAACTCTGACCACCATATTAAAACACTAAGAATCTTGATTACTTGCATTTATCAGGTTTAATGCTGTAGGAGGAACACACTGAATGCTGACCATCATATTGAAACACTAAGAAGTTTCTGGTGCTTGCATTCATTGTGTTTGTTGCTGAAGAAAATGTCTGAAGCGTTGCTCTTCTGTGACAACGCTAGACCATACAAAAGTGTGTGCATCATGGAGGCCATACAGGTTTTTGATGGATAGCGTTGCTGCAGCCAGACCTCACATCACCTGTTTGGTCCTTTGGAAAAAGAAGCCTGTGAGGACACCATTACTCCATTGACAGGACACAGAAGAACACTATGCCAGTGACTGCAGACCAGAGACAGCAGCTTGTACTGGCTGGAAGTATGTGCTGCTGTTCAAGTGTGGAAAAAGACTATTGACAAAGATGGAGACTACACTGAAAAGTAACTGTGCTTTCAGCAGTGTTGTAGTTTATTCCTGTGAAACTTTCATGTGGCCAACTAGTGTATAACTGCAGTAGCAGAATGTAGGTTCAGCGATGGTCACCTTATTAAATTGTGAGATACATGAATCCTCTCTACTGAATCAGGCTACAATGACTGACTTATCAGGGGGGCAGTTCAGTTGGAGCTTCACGCCAACCGTGTGAACAGGAAGGATAACCTCACCAAAGAGAGGGTCATGGCAACCTCTCATTTGCCTCCTTGGAGAAAGTAGACAGCCCCCTCGGTAGTGGTGACTAGCTCTTGAGGGCCATACCCTCCTGCTGCTCTCCCATGCTGTAATGGTGGTTCTATTTCCCATCTCAGCTTTCCATCAAATCCTTGCTGGATCTACTTATGCTTGGGCAGCTCACCTCCCTTCTTTTATTATCCTCTCTTTGCTTTTCGTCTCCTTTCTTTGTTTTTGTTTTTAATATTTCTCCTATTTTATTTGGTTATTTATCTCTTCTTTCCTTGCCTTTCTTTCATTTCATTTCATTTCATGTATATGTTTTTGCTTTGTCTCCCCATCCTGCAGTTGGTAGTGGCTGCACTTTCCTGGGCTGTTTAATTCAGAGTAGCACTGAGTTACTAGACTCCCCTCCCTCCAGCCTCCCTCACATTGCTTCAGTGCTTTTGCCTGGCATCATGTACTTACTGAGAACCAGTCACCAACCACATTTTCCCTATGTAAATGTGTACCAAAGTGTGATCAGCTTTCTTCTTGTAATTCTTGGCCCTTGAAGTGGGACTGATAGGTTGTCCTGAAACGTCAGTAAGGGATTATCACTGTACGCTGCGTAATTACTCGGAAGAGCACATATCTTGTTAGTAGCTGTAAGTTAACCATGGGAGGCATTTACTTTCTGACAGACCAGTGCATAATGTGACCACAGTAATGTTTAATGTGTGGCCTTATACGTCTGGCGTACACACTTCATTCTATACGTGCAACAGCCTGCAATGTGTCCCTGTCCTAAGTCAGATGAATCGAGCACTTGCCATCCTGTCTTATGTATGTAAGTTTTTACATTGTTTATTCCACACCCTATGATGAAGTGAAACACCAACAAAAGCACCATTTTACAATAAATACCTAGTATGTTTTAGTAACTCACCACACACTATGTAAAAGATGTCTTACAGCGTAAGTATGGATGCGAAACCCATCTTGTTTAAATTGCCTGAAGATGATTTTAGGTATCATTTAAGAATATTATTTGTATTTTGCAGGATGGGATACAATTTGGATTAAGGATGTTTGCACACAGAGTTAATTACAATGTAGACATGTATAATTATTAACTTTTAACAAACAAACCATATTATTATTATTATTACCACCACCACAACTACTACTACTACTACTACTACTACTACTAATGCTTACCTCCACCATTACTACTACTACCACCACCACTACTATTACTACTATTACCACTACCACTACTAATACTACTACCACCACTATTACTACTAATACTACTACCACCACTACCCCATACTACTACTACTACTACTACAACCACTGTTACTACCACTACTACTAATTACTACTACAACCACCACTACTACTACTGCCATCACTACCACTGCTACTACTACTAATACCACAATTACAATTACTACTACTACTACTACTACTACTACTACTACTACTGCTGCCATCACTACCACTACTACCACCAACAGCACCACTACCAATACTACTACTTGTACCACATCTACAACTGCTACCAGTACTACTGCAACCACCACTACCACAAATACTACTACTACTACTACCACCACCACCATGACAACCAGTACTACTACTACTACTACTACCAGTATTACCACTATCACTACAACTACTACTACTTATCATTTTGACCAAAACCTGTAAACTTGTGCACTATTAATACCACAACTTATGTATGCTTATAGTGACCTATGTTTTTGCTGTATGTGCTAAATTTTGGTGTCATCTTCCTGAAAAGATAAGATAATGCTGAAATGTAGGTGCTTTGTGAAAGGTAGTACACAAAAATTATAGAATATTGCCTTTGTTGGTGTTACATGAGTTTTTCATTACTTCTGTAAGATCCATTTCAATATTTTCCTTCCATCCAATCCAAGGCTGTTTTGAATATGTATCCCCCACCAAAACCCTATATGCATTTTACTTCTCCATACATGCCATATGCTCCAACCATATAATTAACCTTGATTTGAATATTTGGTTGTAAGTACAAACTATGAAGCTCGTCATTATGCAGTTTTCTCCAGTCTCATTTTTCCTTCTCCTCTTTGGCCATATATATATATATATATATTTTTTTTTCAGCATTCTGCTCTTGAGCGCTCACAATCTTTGGTCTTGGCACATTGTAAGAGACCAAGTTTCACATCTGGAAAAATTGTAATTCTTTATATATAAATGTCTTCTTAGGTAGTGCGCAGGTGGATTAAAGGTTCTGGTCTGAATGGCAGCTAGTTATTGCAAAGTATTCCAAAATTGGGTTTTGTATGGTGGTGTGACAGTTGTCCACACAAGCATTTTGTAAGGAGTTTTACAGGATTGGCTCTCAGAATCTTCATGTTTGTGTCACGATAGTTGAAGTGCGTAGCTAATTGTTGGAGACTGAGAAACTGTGATGTGAGTGGTGGTACTGCAGGATCCAAAGATGGATGACCCAGAGCATGCACAAGGTGCAGTGACCTCAGTAACCATTCTGCACACTTTGTGTTGCAGGTCACATGGATTTGGAAAAACTGACTTCACACAAGCAGCACCATCCACGTTGCAAGCATTTGGTAACTCAGACCTTTTACATTCTGTGCAAGTTGACAGTCATGTTAAATCTGAAAGTGCAAATGAACAGTTGTACTCAATTTGGATAAAGACTGATGATGATGATGAGGAATACTATTTATGTGATGTGAAGGAGCTTGAAAATGATGTACAGGTCACAAAAGCTGCATCTGCTGATGCTGCAGTTTATGTATTGGGAGAGGAATCAGCAAGTAAACATCATGTAGAATGGAACACAAATTCAAGTGTTTTAACTGAGCATGATTATATTCAGACTGAGAGAAATGAATGCATTGCAAACAGAAGGGAATTGGAGCATGAGTCTGTTTTAAAATTATATAGGGCTTCGGTTACTGGTCTGGTTAGGGCCCCTAAGATATGCATTTTGAAATGTGCAATAGCTGGTGGCAAGTGTCATGCCAAACGTGTATTGGTTAACCAGCCATTGCAGTGTAAGCGGTGTTCAAAGTATTTCCGAAGTGATGCAGTTTCCTTGACTCACCTTAGAATGCACACTGGCTTTTCTCCATTTTATTGCAAGCATTGTGGAGCAAGTTTCATGCTGTCGTCGTCTTTGAAAAGGCACATGCGTCATTGTACACACACACTGAACAAAAGTATGGCAGCTGAGATGTCCCATCCATTAACAGAGGGCGATAATCAGAGGTACATGTGCTCAATATGTGGCAAAATGTATAAATTGAAACCCAGTTTGAAAGATCATCTGAGAGCTCATTTTGGAAGAGCTAGACGGAAGCAGAAATGCGATGTTTGTGGAGAGAAGTTTCTTACAAAGGCTGAAATCAAAGAACATATGTTAACTCATGGGACATTTTTTTCATGCAACACTTGTGATAAAATTGTTATAAATGAAAAGGACTTGCTGGATCATATGATTAGCCACACAAATGAGCGACCATTCTCATGTTCTGTTTGCAGTGCAACCTACAAAAGGAAGTCACATCTAAATCGCCATGTCTTGACACATGCCATGAACCATGAATCGTTGATACAGCCACGCATTAGGAGAAGACCAGCAGGAATGTTCAAGTGTCATTATTGTGGTAAAGACTGGCCAACACCAAGTCTTCTGATGGCGCACCAAATAAGTCATACTGGGGAACGTAATTTTGAGTGTCATATATGTGAGAAACGATTTGCGCAGTCAGGAGCCCTAACAAGGCACATCCGTGTTGTTCATGATGGAGCTAAGGACTTCACTTGTGAAATATGCCATCAGAGTTTCACGGCCAAAGCCACAAAAGACAATCACATGCGCATTCACACAGGTGAAAAACCTTTTCAGTGTGACACCTGTGGTAAGACTTTCCGAACCCAGCAGCAGCACCGTATTCATGAACGTGTACACACAGATATGCGTCCTTATCCATGTCCATACTGTGAAAAATGTTTCCGTCGCCGTCCACACCTTATAGTCCATATTCGTACACACACGGGGGAGAAACCGTATGCATGCCAAATTTGTGGTAGATGTTTTGCCCAGAAGAATGATATGACTAAGCATATGCAAATACATAATCGATAGAGAGCAGGAATGAGAAGGTGGGTAATTTTACAGGCTGTACGTGAATGTTACGTATGCTTTGGTGTCTTACTGACAACTCATGAATTGCACTTATTTAAAATGATGTGTAATGTAATATTAGTCTTGTGTTGTTTCTTGTACATGTTTAAAGTTGTAACAAGTTAAAATAACTCCCATTGACTTTCTGCGAGGCGTAAATGATGCAGTTTCGCATACAGATGGATAATAGGGTAATTTTGCCAAATTTTTATATCTGATTTGAAATATTATCAATAGTTCTTACCATATTCACTGTATCATTAAGAGTTTGCATGTAACAGAAGTTTGTTACCATATTTCAGAGGAAGGTCCTGCCTCCACCTTATCACTTGCATATGGCCACCTGTTCATATTTCACTGTCGGTCCCTAGGATGGCAATCCTTGGAACTCGGATAACTCCATTGGTTCTGCAGAAGCCCTATCATGTCCTTACTGTTCCTCAGCTTTTGATTGGCCAGGATTTCCTCAGTCCTTCCTATACAACTCACATTCCTCTTCCCATTACTGCAGCATCCGCCTTCAGTAGCTAGTCACTGTGTTGATGAAGGCAGTACGTTGCCCTGAAATGTCCGTGCATTCAACACACTAATTGGTGAAGAGACCCTGAAAGGACAATCGTTTTATGAGTAACCACTGTACAAACCCAAAAGCTTCATTGAATGTACAATTGAAATTACAGTGGTACTTTAGAAATGTAGAAGAGTGAATGAAGATTTTTCTGTTTTGCCTGGATCTGATGTATCATTAATACGCATATGTATGTCCAGTGCTATTTGTTATCTTGGGCAAACAGTAGTTACAAAGCTGCTGTATTATGCTTGGCAAAATCACACTGTTTTATGTTATATCATCTAAATGCTGACCGTAACTGTCATTCAAATTATCAGTATTGTGTAAGGTGATTAGTTTCTTTATGAAGCAGGTAAAAGTATGTTTGTAAATTGGTAGAAAAATGTTGCCAGATACATTTACAGTACATTCCATGAAGAGAATTGTTATGACTATTTTGTTTTGGCCATTTTGATTTGTAATATTAGAACAGAAGGTGCATAGTTTTAGTATTTTGTCTTGTTTATGGTTTATGCTATTAGTATGTCATATTTTAAAATATACAGGGTGAACACAAAAACACACCTTGATTTCAAGTAGTTATAAAATCAAAACTTACTGGAATATTTTTATAAATATGGGACTGCAGATACTGCACTGGCATCTCGCTGTCCGCACGTTTCTTAATAAGCACTTGCCAAACAGATGGATTGGCTGCGCTGGACAAAATGACCAGGTGTTCTGCAAGTGGCCCCCGAGATCACCGGACCTGACCATTTGTGACTTTTTCCTTTGGGGGTACATGTAGGACAGAGTCTATGTACCTCCACTACCCACAACCGTGGATGAGCTGCAGGAACGCATCACTGCAGCTGTCAAGTCGGTCACGCTGGATATGCTGCAGAGAGTCTGGTCTGAGCTAGTTTATTGCATCGATGTTTGCCAAGTAACAAGAGGGGGGTACATTGAGTGTGTGTGATACCACATGAAACTGTATGAGTTTATGCAACTGTAGCCACCAATTTTGTAAGAATATTCCAGTAAGTTTTGATTTTATAACTACTTGAAATCAAGGAGTGTTTTTGTGTT
>Ga0131853_10009742_pt1 | contig 17578 bp, 11 predicted proteins | sample TergutLab28metaG_FD_92764 | JGI IMG/M metagenome (GOLD analysis project Ga0131853, IMG submission 92764) | Labiotermes labralis P1 segment gut microbial communities from Petit-Saut dam, French Guiana - Lab288 P1 (version 2) (version 2) | ecosystem: Host-associated > Arthropoda: Insects >... | reverse complement strand
TCAACACTGAAACTAACGATATAAGCACCATGAATAGTAACAACAGAATAGCTGCAACACTGTATTCCCTAGGGACATAGTTTGTCTTAGGAATATAAGTATAAATACCCTGCATAAAGGAGATGATGATGATGATGATGATGTTGATGATAGGGACAGGTACATCTTGTAGACAACAATTTAAGGATTGCAAGATACTTACTGTCACTTCATTATACGTGTTTGAAGTATTATGTTTTTTAAAGAAGTATAAATCCTCAGTACAAAAAAGTAAACAGGTACATGATCATAATACAAGGACAAATATGGATTTACATACCAAATCTTGTCATACAAATCTCTATAAAAAACAGTGTGATTAATATGGGAATTCGATTGTATAATAAAGCACCAATTCATATAAAGAAGTTGAAGGATTACAAATCCTATAAAAGAGAATCTAAATCCTTTCCCATAGATCATACATTTTATTCAATAGAAGAATTCTTATGTTACTGATTTCATGCTATAGCAGCTTGGACTAAATGAAATGATAATAATATTTAATATTGTGTATGTACAAATTGTTAAAATAAGTAATTGCAATATGGATATGTGTATTAAGTCAGTATGAATTGTAATATAGAGATACTAATAACATGAGGTAAATATGGAGATATGTGTTTTAAATTAGCTATGTTTTATAACATTTGTTAACTCTATGATAATGTTGTTACATTTTATACTTATGATGTAATTTATGTGTCTAGAGTCACTGTATGACTGATTGGACTGAATAAATAAATAAATAAATATAAGCAGGGACCATGTGCACAAAATATATAAATAGTAAAGCAAGTTCAAAGTCAGTTACGTTCTTTGCTGTAGTCTATGAAAGGAAGTTGTATAAATCACTATTAAAAATTTATGTTGCAGTTCTACATTGCTCGAAATATTCATATTTAGAAAGAACAATAATGTGTTGCACTTACTCATGGTTGGAAACGGGGGAAACACAAACAGGAAAAAAAAGTTTTTTTTTGTGTTTCGAAATTGCAATGACAAATTTTTAGAAAAAATTTAATTAATGCTTATTTGTAATAAACATACCAACATATTTGTAATAAGCACACAAACCCTGTTGTCATTGAACCATATCTACATTGTCACTTATGGGTGGAAATTCCCAGGTTAAAGACTTTACCCTTTAAGTGCACTTTTCTCGATCCAAATTACCATGTATAACGATTGACCCTGCTCCTGGTAAGGTGACAGATAATGATTAACCCTGTTCCTGGCAAAGTTATGACCTTGCCAAATGGAAATTATGTGGACACATAAGCTTTGCTGGGTATATACTATTGCCAAACTATTACTCACACATTAATGTCCCATTCATATGTTTAACCAAATACTAAAAACAAAGTCCTCAAATATAGAAGAAGACCATAAAAATATCTACTGCAAGAATATAATTCAACAGATTTATAAAATCCAGTTACACATCTATTATAGTATAGTCAAGTAATATTTGCGCCAAGAGTGGTACGCACCACACCAATATTGATATTTTAAGGATAATAAGAGTACTAAATAAATGGTATTGAACCCTTGTATTTACAACATTTAAAACCTGCCTAGTCATCTGTTGTCCCAAACTAAAGAATCTAAATCAGATTCAAGGAGAGAAACAGAACCTGAAAACATCATACAGTTAATGATGTTTGGTTGTGTTAAAAATTTTTCGTCATTTCATTCATCCCAGCCTGAAGAGTCTGAATTAGGTTTGAGTATCAGTTTTTTAAACATGAAAAATACCCCAGAAAAACATAATAGAAGTTCATGTTATTTATTTATTTGTTTACCTATTTCATCTGTACAGTATTCAAAATAAGTTAGTATCAGCTTCATCATCCCAATTAGGAGAATTTCAATTGAATTAAAAGTGAGTAGGAAGACCTGAGAACAATACACACATTAATATTTTTCACTTGGTTTAACAATTATTTACAGTTAGTTACTGCCATCTTCATTTGGAGACATCTACAATAAGTGTCAATCAGGCTGAAATTGAAAGGCTCCTAGATGGCATTCTGCAAAATTTCTTTTAAAAACTCTCGTGTCCTGCAGGATCTGGACCTGCCAGATACATTTACTCCTAAAACATAATGGCAACATGTCATCTTCTTTAAACAACCACTAAATTTAATATGTTGTCTCTCTCAGCCATGTATTCATGACTCATGGCATTGGCATAAATGTAATACAACACCCTACAGCCATGGCTTTTTGCAGTTTCCCCGAATTCATGAACTTTACTTTGAGACATGCAAACCTTCTCCATTTGCAACAATTCCACACAGGACTTCAATAAATTGTGTGGAATGCATCTGTTGACCATCCTGGCTCAATTGCTTCAAATTTCTTGCTGCCCTAACTTGGAGTTTTTCCAACACAACAGCATTGTAGCTAGTGATGTCCAGTTACAGACCCTGCATAAATATAAACACAGAGGTAGAAACGGAATTTTAAATAGTTCTGTGTTCTGCTTGATTAAACCCAACACAAGATAATGAAATTAATCTGATGAAACCAATTTATTCCACTTCATATATGTTTCAGCTGATCTGCATGGAATATTATGAAACCACTAATTTCTCCAGTATGAACACTTTGACAGATTAATCTGTCACTCTTTTCCAGCAACCTGTGTGAATGTAGTTTTCATAAACCCGTATTTCCTTTGACTAGTAAGTAGAGTACCTGTTTTCCTTTAGGAACACTATTCTGTGGCTGCAGTATATCCTCCTTAAAATTCCTGCTGTCATTGCAATTTTGGTACTTGAAGCTCATTGACTTTAAAATTTATAACATAGATAACTGATTCTTCACAGTGTACTTCCTAGAACATACTCAGAACACACCAGTGTAGTACACATATGGCAGGTGTGTACTTAGATGGTTCTTTCTTAGTATGTTCTAAAATGGAGGCGTCATTGCTTTTAATCCTATGAATTCCTTCTTTCAGTGACCAGTTTTTAGCTGTGAAAAATTCTTCTCAGTTATGTGGATCTGACCAGAAACATTCCTATTTGGATTTACAAGATTACTATCTTTGGGGCACATGCTAGATCTTATCTTTGCAGATGTCTTCAAAACATTTTGTGCAACTAAAATTATATTTCAAATAACCCCACTTTCTTAAACACATCATAAATATTCCGTGCTCAAGTGTGTCTCCAAGCTACAAGTAGACACTTTGAACACTTTCCGCATCTTGTTCAGTGTTTAAATAACCTTTATTGCACTTTTACGTGGAAGTGACTGTGAATTATTTCTTCAAATAATGATGTTCATAGGACTTTTTTCTCCAAATTACTTGATTAATGTACCAACAAATTTGGCACACTCTTTCTGAAGTAACCTGTAGATTAGATTAGAACACAGCTTGTCAAAACATGTCATCCCATACAAAGTCATATGCAGATAAGAGACAGCACACAATGTGACTTGTTGATACACCAGGTCACATATGTTGATACAAAGTCAACCATGTTGAGGAAGGTCAGTTTCAATTAGATTAGTGTCAAGTATGTTAACCTATCTTAGCTAATACAGGGTTATTTAAGAAGCTAGAGCTGAAACAAATATGCACAAATTTTTAAATACATTTTAAATTTATTCTTCATATGTCATATGTCATTGACCTATAAGTGTTTATTTATTGCATACATATTATTTCAAAGCAAATCACACTACACACTCAGAATTTTTTATTTGGTGTGCAATTAGATGCTTCACATAAAGTGATGTATGTATGTATCTTGTTTACTGCACAAAATGTCTGCATAATAGGCAATCTTTAAGAAAACTGATAAGCTACATGCATGCTTCATTTGCCAGGCCCTTTTTCACTCAATCTTGAGTTATGGAATATTATTCTGGGAGAATTCATCAAGAAGTACTACAATTTTTAAGATACAGGGTTATGATGGGATGTAGAAACAGGAACTCATGTAGAAATTTAGTAAAAAATTAAGTATCTTACCTCTTAAATCACAAAACATATTACCTTTATTAACATTTGTAGTTAATAGTAAAACTACCTCACAATTAATGTAGATATTTACAATATTCTTAACAGACAATGAAATAACTTGCATCTGCCTCAGGCAAATTTGGTCATTTTTCAAAATGGAGCTTTTCGAGTATTATTTGGGAATCAAAATTTTTAATACTCTTCCTACTGAAATCAAGGACCTGTCAAATAATCCTAAGAAATTTAAAATTGCATTAAAACATTTTTTTGTATTCACACTTCGTTTATACTCTGGATGAATATTTTAACAGAGAATATGCCATTTGATAAGCAATACAGTATGGCTTTTTAACAGAGTTATTCTATTAGTATGGAATGAGAACTGAAAACAATGAATAATAAATTCTATTAAATTGTATTTTAGTACTATTTGCATAATTATAATGTTTGCAATTTTTAATGACAATAATGTAATATAATGTAATGTTTTATAGATCCCATGTAATCTCTCTTGTGTTTTAACTGTAAATGTATTTAATCTTCATAAGAAAGAGTGGACTTATACATTACATATACGAATTTGTGTATTGGGCTTGTTCTTGTGTGTGTGTATATATATATATGTGTGTTTCTTTTTGTGCCTGGTTCCTGTGTACATGGAACCTTCATAGATTGATTTATGATATATTCTTTATCCAAAGGTTGTAAAAATTTCTGGATTTTTGGAATATAAATAAATATCAATGTCAATCAATATCATGCTTCATGTAAAATGGCATTATACTGGATTGAAATGAACCCCAATTAAGTTCACTCTTATGCAAGTTTTAACAAAGACCTTCAAACATCAAGTTTTAATAAATCTATTTAGTAATTTACAAGACGAAACATTTCAAGAATAGGGTACTGAAAATGATATTATTTGGATGTAAATGGAAGTAACAGGAGGATGGAGAAGGAGTGCCTAATGAGGAGCTTCATGATTTGCATTTCTCACCAAATAGTATTGGGAATATGAAATTGAGGGGAATTAGATGACATGGCATATGACAAACATAGGAGAAAAATAAATGCATATAGGTCATTGGTAAGAAACCTAAAAAAAACAGACACTTGAACAAACAAGATGACAAAGTAGTAAATTTAAAATGGATCACTAAAAACTGGGATGAGTGGCAGTGAACTGGAGTCATCTCACACAGGATAAGGGGCAGTTGTGTGCTTTTGTGAGCAGTGTAATGAACCTTCAGATTCTAGAAAATAAGGAGAAGTTCTTATCTATCTGATGAGCTATTAGCTCCTCAAGAAGAATTATGCTCTATAGGATCAATTACATGACAACACACAGGTGTAAATAGTAAATTACAATCATACAGCATAAAATTGGCAGTTTAAAGAAAATGAATGTTTCTTTGCAGATGGAGTTACCTGCAGGTGAAAACAAATCCTCAAAACAGTGATGTATTACAGGCCTTTGGTGCTGGTTATGTAGAGTCCCTGCTTACATATGATGTCATATACATGCACTGGTACAATACAATACATGGTGTCTGTGCCACCAAGTTAGCACTATGTCAGAAGGTTCAGAACCACCTGGACAAGAACCTTGATTGGATCAATGACATGATTGCCAACTACAGCAACACACAGCCTTACTGGCATCAGGTTAGATTACATTTTTTTAAATAAATAAGGTTTCATTTTAATAATGTAGATTTATTAATGAGCAGTTTTGTTTGAACAGCACCAATTGTAAAAATGTGGTTCAATAACATAAGAAAAACCTGAGTTGTTATTTTATTATATTTCCAGTACTATACATTCTGTGCTCAAAGAATAAGATTAATCAGAGTTGTAGTAGTAGTAGTAGTAATGGTGGTATTGGTGGTGGTGGTGGTGGTGGTGGGTGGCAGCAGCAGTGGTGGTGAGGCAGAAAAAAGAAAACAAATATTACAGTGACTGTATCCTGCTATACATAATGATGTGTGTTGACCCTTATCCCACTAACGTGGAAAATATGGTGAGCTCCTAATACTGCCAGCAAATGGCAGATGGGATTTAAATCAGCATTTAAAGGGTTAATGTGATGGATGTTAGCTTTTCCATAAAATTCAAAGAAAGTGCCTCGCTTGTGCAGAAGGTACAATAAACTTTTAGAAAGCTGCAAAATAATGAGCCTATTATAGCAAATTATTCATTTAATTTCTGTCAACTGAAAATAGTGACTGATAAAAATGTTTGTATATGTTCAGCTGACTAATAATGTAGGTAATTCTTTAGAATATTTTCAAATAAGTATTGATTTTGAATATTTGTGCCTGCTTTGTTGAAACCTTGGTTACAGGAGGGAACCGAATGCCTTGTTGGAATGGATAGCACATCTGTTTCAATTCAATGGGCTTTGGTTGCAAATCAAAGACCACAGAGTAACTACACTGCATAAGAATTTTATGTTTCTAGCACCGTGCATTGTAATATAATTATACAATATAAACCAATGAAATGCACATCCTAAATTGATATTTTTATTTTTATTTTTAATTTTTTGATATCTTCTATATGCTTTGAACCCAAGGGTTCGTCTTCGGGTAGATGGTTGTATATACAGTTATTGTATGTTACATTTTACATGCTGAAATTACAATAAAAGGCTTTTATAAGATATCTAAGTATGAAATATTTGGATGTTTAAATATATCAATATGAACATAAAACACAGGATTTAAATCTAAGATATAAAAATTTAAAACATGAGAATATAAAACTGTAAGATGTTACATTAAAAGTTTTTCAAGTAATGCCATACAGTGTTTCAGAATATGGTATAAAGGAACTCATACTGGAACAAAAGACAGGTGAAAACAACCCAATGTACCAGTTTATCTTCGACTCCACATTACATCACCGCTCACAATATATACCAATCAGTACTCTGACACTCTACCAACGTCCTAGGCCTCAGTATCAAACACACTATTCTACCTACTAGACTGCTTATACTGATGGTACATACAATATTCTAATCACAATTTATATCACATTCCAAGACACTGTACTGCATTTCTTAAAAAATTTTAATGTAACATCTTACGGTTTTATATTCTCATGTTTTAAGTTTTTATATCATAGATTTAACTCCTGTGTTTTATGTTCATATCGATATATTTAAAAAGTTCAAATATTTTATACTTAGATATCTTATAAAAGCGTTTTATTGTAATCTCAGCATGCAAAACGTAACATACCATAACTGTATATACAACTGTCTTCCTGAAGATGAACCGTCAGTTTCAAAACATGTGGAAGACATAATAAAATATAAAGATTAAAATATTAATGTAGGAAGTGTGCATTTCATTGATTTATATTGCATAACTGAATAAGAAGTTGTGGTTTTCCTCAGTCACTCCTGGAAAATTATGGTTTATCAACTAATACAAGGCCATGCTTGTTTTCCTCAACATCCTTTAAAATCCATTCTTTTTAGTGATCCTACTGTCTGACAATGCATATTTTGAGCTACTGACAGCATCTTTAAATAAATCATAGATCAACATACCCAGGAGGACTAGTTTTTTTATTACCAGTTTGTGTAAATATCAGAGATGTATGTGATGGACAGAGTGTTAATTTGCAACATGGATAGTCCACAGTTTAATAATTCAATCTTGTGAATGTGAATTTTTTTGCACATATTTACATAATATTAAATTTCTAGAAAATTAATTTTACTTTACTTCTGTAGGTGAACCTATTCTACCGTCACCTGGAAGGAATTGCGCATGGTTACAGAACTGCACATAAAGCAGGAGATGTTTCAAAAAATCTAACTTTCAATGATATTCTGTAAGTGGTAATGTCGAACATATGCTGTGGTGAATTCTGTACTTTAAACAAGACTGTTCATCTAAACTTTTTCCCCCTTCTGAATCCATCATCTTTGATCACTACATAAACATGGAATATCTCTTTTATGTGAAATATTCTGGTTTAAGTTATTGTAAAGAGTATTCAGTGTTGAATTTTATGTTTTGGTCTGATAAATTTTACCATTCTAATATTTTAAAGGATGGATGTGTGAGAGATTTTAATTCATCTTGGCTTACATTATTCAATGGCTCCAGGTATTTTATATAACAAAACTGTGCCTAGATTCTGGGTTCCAGTGCCATTACTGTTTTGCATAAGCTGTGTGAAATGACTACTGAAACTTGTAAGTAATTTATTTTATGATTAATAATTGCTTGCTGTAATGACAAGGAATTCATTCACTGTACACTGTAAATGAATGACCACACAGTGGAAGGCAGATAACCTCAAAACACCCACCACTACATAAATTCTCCTTGAGCCACAACTGGCTGTGTACTATATGTGTTAAGCTATGTTGAGAGATTACAAAAATGCTTATTGTTCAAAGTTCCCAAGATCCAGTAGTGTGAGGTATGGAGAATTCAGAGAACACAGGAGTTGACTTCTTTGTCAAAGAGCTGTTCAGGAAAAGCCTACTTCAGCGTGTCTTTTTGCTACTTTCTTCATATAAATGGAAATAAATTTTTCACACTATAAATCTCTGCAGACACAATCAACTGATTAAACAGCAGATATATGGGAACCATAATTCTGTCAAGAATGTATCAAATTGTTTATCCCACACTAATGATGTTCTATGAGCACAGATTCATGTAAAGAATGAACCACGACTAAATGCATAAATAAATTAAATAAAAAAATATGCTTTTTGATACTCACAGGAATTATAGATATTGCTTTATACTCACATGTGGAAATATAATCTCACTGGCAGATAATGGAATTACCTAATTTAGGCAACATCATCCCATTGTGCTAGTTAATCATTAGCAATTGAATTCACACTATCACAACACCCAACCACTGTAAGTCTGTTTATTATTATTCTCCTACAACATATTTTGTTTGTTCCATTCAAAAAGTCGAAACACATAGGAGGCAAATAATAACAAACAATTGTATGAAGTTCAGATGTTGTACTTGTGTGGATGAGGTTGCTAATGAATTACCTAATGTTACACGATTTACTGATTTGTCTATATATATGGTCCATTATTAAGGGAAATTGCACATTTCCATATCTTACTCTATTTAAACAATTTTCTTCCACTGTTTAATCTTGTAAAGAGAGAATGTGAAGCAATGTAAATTGAAAATGAAGCCTGGACTGTGTTATTATACCTGTGTGCAGATGGTTGAATATTCAAGGGGATCTCGAGGACCTGTTTTCTGCTCTTAAAAACAGTAGTGACGACAAAGTTTCGGTGAGAGAAGCACAGTTGCCTGCTTCATCTTCCTGCTCTGCTCTAATCAAACTTTTGCCAGACTCTTCAGATCTCTACACTTCACATGTCACATGGTCCAGGTATTATCTGTGGATGCTGCAGCATATCTTAACCATTTACTAATGTGCATATTAAATGCAACAATGTAACCTTGAAAATAAATCAGTTTAACAGGAAAGGAAATTAGGATATAGATTTAGAAAAATATACTGAACAAAGTTTGGGTTGAGTATGTATAATGAATTATTTTATTCTTAAAATGAAAGGTCCTTCATGAGCCTTACCATCCTCATAAAGTCATCCGTCTCGGCTGCACATGCAAAAATTATAAGTCTATATTTTGTCAAACAGGCCATTAAACTGATCTTAATGATGTATGTTCTGAACAAACTTAATTTAGATGATCATGCCTGCTGCTGGTCACATTATAAGCTGCATTTAATAAATTTTTAAATTAAAATTTGGAAAGTATAAAACAGTCCATTAAGAAAGAGTCTATTTAAGGTACAAGGTTTCGAAACTGACTGTTTATATGCACCTTTAACCATTTATTTTTATTTCTTTTCATATTCATATTGCATTTATTGCAAATATTCATTAGAGAAGTGTGCTACATGTTTAGAATAGGCTGTATGTAGCATGCTTTCACTAGTATCTGATATAAATGATTTCTGTGTGTTGACATACTGCTCTCTGTTGGATGATCTGAAGAGCTCATGTTGTGGGTCAGAGACTGCCATAAGATATGTGTGCTGACAAGTGCTTTGTTATGTAGCTATGCTCAAAATTAATGCATAATAAACCATGTGTGGACTAACCATGCCAGCAAAAAGTTCTTGAATTTACCAGTGCAAAGAGGGATTATTGTAAAATTTTCCCACTGAGAAACACCACAAGAAATGTCTTTTACAGTTCATGGTTTCCATTCTGGCAGCAGTATCCAGAATCAGGAATTGACAGAGAGTGATCAAATTAAACCTGTCATGAAAGCTCATAGATGTGAATAAATTTCTTTTCAGTTTACAGTCCATGCTTCGAGTCCAGAAGAGGTACATCTTCCCATACAAGGTACTGCCTCACTCAAACGATACAGTTCCTGGTCATGTTATCACATTCTCATCATATCCTGGGACTATCCAGTCGGGTGATGACTTTTATGTAACATCTGCAGGACTTGCAACACTTGAGACAACGACAGGCAACAACAATGATCATCTCTGGCAATATGTGAAGCCTGAGGGACAGGTATGATATGTCTGCCAAGTTGGCATGATCTATTCCTACTTTTTTACTTTATTACCTGTCTGAGGAAGTGTATCTCACATTCAGATTGTTTCTACTTTGTCCACTTTTCTTCATGTAGGTACAGTTTATAAATCACAAAATGCAATGGAACAATAAAAATCAATGAATTTAGAGAATAATGGCCTATTTAAAGGTTCTACCTGTGCATGAATCTGCAGTGACAGAAGAAAATCATAAAATATGTCTGTCAGACTAGCTTGAAAACATGAGATTCAAACTATGTACCTTGAAAATGTAAGTTAAGAGTATTACAACTGTATCAACAAGCTCACTTCATGTAAGTTGTATTTTTGGTGGTGCTAAAGTGTAATGATTGCCAGAATAGGCTACAAATACCTAAAATCATCAGAAAAGTCCCATCAATGGAAACATTTTCTGTTACTGGAAAATTTCACTATGAATTGTCCTCGTGCATTAAATTCACCAAATATGGAGGACACCTCTAAATAAGAGTATGTTCATAAAGCAGAAGCAAACATCTGATAAGGGATGGTCCCCCAGTTTGGGGTTTGTTGTGGTACTAAACCCACAGTACATAAAACCAGCATGTTATGGAATTTCTGAAAATTCCAGACCTGGATAAACTCTTTGAAATCTTTAAAAGTGCAATGAACAGGATAATGGAGAACACTACAGTGTGGAGCTTTATAATTTTCATTCTTTACTGATTATAATGATAACAGTATCAAGGAGGGTAAAATTGACAGCACATACCTCATGCACACCAGGGACATAATATGCACAAAATATTCATGAGCAAACCTCCAGCAAAGGCATCACTTAAGAGACATGGGTATCGATGAGAGGAAAATATTAAAATAGATCTTAGAGAGATTTGTGGACTGAATTTGGCTGACTCAGTACAGGATTCATTGGTGGGCTGCCATGAACACTATAATGTATCTTTACATTCCATAATAGCAGGGAGTTTCTGGACAGCTGGGTGACAAAATGTCTCAAGAAATACCCTGCATATAGACTAAGGTAAAACAATTAAGCAAAACTTAGCACATACCAGGCCACTGTAAGATGCACATGGCCGGTGTATTTTATCAGTGTCTGATATCTGTTTCCAAATGTATGTTTGATTTTTGTTTGGCCAGGTACTGGAGCAGGTTAGAACAATGGTGGCCAACAGGTTGGGGCACAGTGGAATGAGTTGGAGCAAAATATTCTCTCTACATAACAGTGGAACCTACAACAACCAGTGGATGGTAGTGGACTACAAGCACTTCAAAAAGGGAACACCTCAAAGTCAACTCAAAGACAATCTGTTGTGGGTCCTTGAACAGTTGCCAGGACACACAAGAGCTGAGGATAAGACAGAAGTCCTCAGAAAACAGTCTTACTGGCCTAGCTACAATACTCCTTACTTTCCAGATATATACAATCTAAGTGGCTCAGGTGAACTTGCAGCAAAATATGGAGACTGGTGAGTAGTGAATAATAGTCCCTTTAATTCTAAATTCAAATTCTTAACAGTCACACTAACTCCTCATTTTATGAGACAGATTATTTCCCTAAAAGTAGTCCATAAGGGGAAAAATTACTTCAATAAAAGTGTATTTTCTCTCAATTTATGGGTACTGTCAGCTAGTATATCAGTGTCATAGTGAAGGAAGGTAAACAAATATTATGCACTTACAGTTATCTCTTGGTAGGGACTGGCCACCTGAGATACAATTCCCAGCAGAAGAACAATTTTTTTCTGCTGCTGACCAAAAATGAGTAGAAAGAACAAAAATGTAAGATCTTATTTCCAGCGAAGTTTGAGTATGACAATGTATATATCTTCACACCCCTGCCTTCATGTTCCTTATATGCCTTCACAGCGTGGTGTAGATGAAATTTTTCTCTACCTCTGTTAATATAAACCACTTCATCACAAACACGAAGTGAAGTATAAACGTAAAATTGCACAAAATTATGAAGCAGTGCCTCTCAGCATCGATGGGCAATGATTTCACCAATTCAATAGCAGAAGCTGATAAAAACAAATATTTTAGTTTGCAGGGATATGAGTGTTTTCACAGATGTCATAATTTATTACGAATACTAAAAACTGGTACAAATTTTTTCGATATATTAACATGGAAATATGTTACTACAGTGCCTATAAAACAAAGAGTTTGTGTACTCATTTAGAAATGTATATCTTCAACATTAAAAATAATTTTGCAGGTTCACCTATGATAGAACTCCACGTGCTCTTATATTCAAGCGAGACCATGGGAAGGTGAATGATACATCAAGCATGATGGCATTAATGCGCTACAATGACTATTTACATGATCCACTGTCTCGGTGCAACTGTACACCTCCATACAGTGCTGAGAATGCTATTTCATGTCGAAGTGATGTGAATCCCATCAATGGTACATACCCATTTTCAGCACTGGGACATCGACCACATGTGGCCACAGACATGAAACTCACAACAGCAGACCTGATTGCTAAGCTTCAGTTTATAGCCATTGCTGGTCCTCCATATAATGAATACATCCCACCCTTCCAGTGGAGTAAATCAGATTACCAAAATCTTCCTCATCTGGGACATCCTGATGTTTTTCAATATCAGCCGGTTTTATTTAAATGGAAATGGTAAGAAGTGTGTCCCAGCTAACTGCTGCATTCTGTTTCAATTAATCTGGAGTTTCTAACTAACCCCACTATTTTTATCTTTATTTTTATTTTTACTTATACTTTTATTTTTAATTTTTATTTGTATCCTTATTATATTTTATTACATTAAACAATCCGTATTGTCCTATCTTATTATATTTATCATACTGAATAACCATGTGATTTTTGTACACACTTGTGTTGATGTCACCCCTTAATCCCAAAAAATATGGCAATTTCCATACCCATATGGATTATGTAATCCTGTACGGATTTACGGAAGGAAAATAAATTATATATGATATGATACAGGGTTCTGAAGGCCATAAAAATAAAGGTACACGTACATACACACAATTATACATATATATATATATATAAAATTAATTTTGTAATAACTTTATGCAAATACTAGTATAAATACCAGTTGGTATTTCAGTGGAAAACTACTGTACTGTAATTGTAAAAAGACATAGTGAGTATTGTAACATATCTGAAGTAATATATGAACTTGAACTCAACAAATATCATTTCTGTCCACAGGATATAGTCTGTGTTAACCATACACACTTCGGCTCTTATTTTGTGTTTCTTATTATTCCTCCTCTAACACATTCAGAGGAACTTCAGAGAAGTTTCGAACAATAATTACCTATCTCAAAAATCTTGCCCTACTCATACTAAAACTTTGTGATTGTTAATGAAAATTTGCATCCTTAAAACGAACTACATGCCACGTAATGTAAGAAAAATTATATGTTAAATATAAAAAGTGTGTACAGCAAATGTTCTTCTGAAACAATAAGTTTTCCAGTGCCAGCTGGAGAGAGCATGGATGGAGATATCCACCTACCCATAGTGAAGGAAAATGTAATAGATTGTGTGAATTCAGGGACCAATATTTGAATGAATCTCCTTCAAACACATGTGCACACAAGCCTATACAGTTACATGACATCCATAAAAAATTATAGTGAGGAACTTAAAATAATTAAATGGTGTAACTTTAGTTTAACATCCCTTATAATCTGATTCCTTTTGACACACATATCACCAATTTGTTTCATGTGTGAGAAGCTTGTACTGTGTAGCACTGTGTACCACCAGAAATAGGCATGTGTGCACATGTATGTATGTATAAAAAGCGAGACAGATTGTGAGGAAGAACAATGGAAGTGGCTCAAAGTGTCATGTCCAGTGACAGCCTATGACATTACCAGGTTCTACTACCAGAGAATTAGTTAGATATGGGGTATTTTAATGTTCCTGTATGACCAAGAAATCACATCATTGCAGCTACATTTTATGGTCAGTACATTTAATCATCAGTCAAATTATATTTACAGGAAGATGAGAAATAATTCATCAATATCATATGGAACTTTACCCAACCAAATAAGAAATCAATCTAGCTGAATTGGAATGTAAAATAAAATTTATTGTTGGAACTCTCTATTCAAACCGAATTCCTTGTGCCAGAGGAAGTTCTTTGCTATAGTTGATAGTAACAGTAGAGCGTCTCATATACTGTTTCCATGAATCACTGCCAGATTCACGTCCACCACCTGTGTGCTTCTCCCCACCAAAAGCCCCTCCAATTTCTGCTCCACTGGTGGGTATATTCACATTTACAATACCACAGTCTGAGCCCTTTGGTCCAATCCACTGAAATCAACAATGTATTTATAATGCATGATAGCCACATTCACAATGCTACAGTCTGAGACCTATGGTCCAATAAAATGAAGTGAACAATGTGTTTATAATGCATGGCATTCACATTCATAAGACTACAGTCTGTGCCCTTTGGTCCAGTACATGAAATTAACAACATGTTTATAGTGCATTGTATTCACATTCACAATGCCACAGTCTGTGCCCTTTAATCCAATAAACTGAAATCCACAGTGTGCTTATGATGCATGACCTTCCAGCATACAGAAAATGTAGAAATCACTGCCAACTAACTTCTGATCAACACCTCAATTATTTTAACAATGTTGTTTAAACTGCATAAAATTAGTACCACTATATGATAAAATTATTGCAAGTGATGAGCTGTTGTTGTTAAAGTTATTAAAATTGAATACTTGTACTTGTATTAAAAATTAATATACATTATTACCTGCAGTGTGATGAAATAAACTGTATCAAAAGTGCAAGTTACATTTAAAACAGTGTTTCATTAACAGTTCATCACAGTTTTCTCATTAGTTCACCATATATAATGATCTGAATTTTCAGTTGTTTGGGTTTATATGTATATAGGTAGTCATGTCAAACACTGGCTTGTGTGACATTAGAAAAGTAATTGTTATATTATTTCAATTGTAAGGGATTTTGTGGGTCCTAAACTTTGACAAAAAGAAGTCCAATATATCTTGTCACCTCAAAAATACATCTTAACATGATTTTTGAGACTGCCACAGATGGCCAATACAAACATGTTCCACTGAATTCTAAGCTTCCTTACCTTGAATATTGAGTCCAAACCAGCAGTAAATAGGCTTGATGACAGACCCTGATGTACCTCATTGTTCCACATAATGGCCTGATCCAAACTTTCAGCCTTTAGAACATAAACAATTGGAGCAAATGTCTCTTTATGAACAACACTTGCATCGTGAGGCAAGCCAGTTACAATTGTTGGCTCTACAAAGAAGCCAGGCATTGTGATCACCTGCAGAACAGAAATGATTTAGTCAGGCAAGGTCCATCTTATGTGGTCTTTGGTTTTTGCTTAAAGTCTCCACATTGTGAGTTACATACCCAGATCCTGGCCAGAATTTGACAGAACTATTGACTCTTGGGATTTTCACACATTTTACCTTCTGTTGACAGATGAACTTCAAAGAAACTAAATTTTTTCAAGTACTCTCAAACGAAGAAACCATATGTGATACTTAAATGTATTTATTTCCTTCTTGATGGTTGTACAACAATGATATCAGTGGCTATGATTACAGTGCACAGTATGATTGTGTAATTAGTGATTACTGAATTAGAAAGAATATGAAAGGAAGTGGCCATGACCTAACTTCAGCTAAGATAGAAGCATTTGACGAGATGGATTCAGTGAAATCATGAAAAACCTCAGTGAGGTTAGCCAATCTTTGGGCTTCAATTTGAACCCCAACAAAGTGGGAGTGCCATCCACTCAACGGTCAGATACAGGAACAAGGTGTAAACAAGAGGACTGACAATAAATGGATATTACAGAAACAGGGTACTGGACAAGTTATACTCTATTTTTTATTACTTGGTTTATACTGTATAGTAATTTTTTTTTTTAATCAACTACTGTATGATGACAGTTGGATTATAACTATGTTTTGGTTAATAAGCACCCATTGCTAGATGTTACTGCATGTTTCCACTTATTTTTCAGGCACCTTAGAGAAAATGATACCCATGTTTGAATGGAATAAGTCCAAGGCCACTGGGGTTAAGAAATGAAATATGACTCACAATGGTCACCATTTTAATGTAGCCACGCAGAAGACACCTTGTTGCCAGCCAACGTGAAAATTTATCTACTCCCATCAACTTGTCTCAAGAGTCTACTTGCAGTGCAGTACCACAGAAGTTGTGACTCACTCAACGGCAATAAAACATAGTGCTGGATATCTACCTAAGGAAGGCCTCCTAAACAGGTCCTTGCTTAATGAACCCATAACAGACCACCATCAGAAACTGGTATCCTAACAAAATAAAAACAATTGTGGCATCTTTCTCAATGTCAGATAAACAGGAACAGAAGGTATTATTCCCTTTCTAGTGACAATAAAGAGACAAACACATGAGAGGGGGGCTAATTGACTATAGGAAGTAACTCAGTCATTGCAGTCTGAATATACAAATATCTCTTCTCTAACATCCAGGCATGAATACTAGCTCCTCCCAGATCTATTATTCCATACACATTCCTAAATCACACAATGCTTGCTTTATGGCAAGTGTAATAGTGCAAATGGAAAAGAGAAGGATTACATAAAAATCAGAGCAATAGTAAGGGGAGTAAAAAGGCACTGCATGTTCCAGGAACAATTAACCAGAGAAGGCTGATATGGTTACTACAGTGAGAGCCAATTTAATCTACAGATTGTGAAATGGTCAATGAGGTCAGGCACATGCCCCATCCCATGCAAAAATAAGTAAATAAATAAATACAATTATAAGTAAAATAAAAATAAAAGATAGAGGTGGAGGAGGAGGAGGAAGAGGAGGAGGAGGAAGAGGAGGAGGAGGAGGAGAAGAAGAAGAAGGAAGGGGGGGAGAAGAGGAAGAAGACGAAGAGGAAGACGAGGATGAGGAT
>Ga0131853_10009741_pt1 | contig 17580 bp, 15 predicted proteins | sample TergutLab28metaG_FD_92764 | JGI IMG/M metagenome (GOLD analysis project Ga0131853, IMG submission 92764) | Labiotermes labralis P1 segment gut microbial communities from Petit-Saut dam, French Guiana - Lab288 P1 (version 2) (version 2) | ecosystem: Host-associated > Arthropoda: Insects >... | reverse complement strand
TATTGAAGCCTACAATCAGGTTTATCCGTTTTACGCTTTTGCTGCTGTACCGTCGCCTCATGCACACAACTTGTTTTTGACAGTTTTTTTGGAAACCGGTATCGTGGGGCTTGTGGTATTTTTAGCGGTTTTGGCTTGCTTCTTCCGTACGCAACTTTCTTTTATACGCAGAACAAGCGATATCAAGCGCAAGATTATGTCTGCCGCTTTAACGGCGGCTGTTGTTGGATTTTTATTCCAAGGTATGTTCGACCATGTGTTTTATAATTATCGAGTTATGCTGACATTTTTTATCTTTATCGGCATCGCACAGGGGGTATGTGAGGAATGATAAAAGTTCTGCATATCATCACAGATGCCAACATAGGCGGCGCAGGCAGTCATTTGCTTACGTTTTTCCCAGTCGCCGACAGAAAGACTTTTTCTTATGAAGTAGCCCTGCCCACGGGCAGTAAACTTATATCAAAATTAGATGTGCCTTATACAGAATTACCGAATATCGCTGCCCGCTCTTTTTCTATAAAGGGCTTGCTGGCATTGTATAGGCTAGTCAAACAAAAATCTCCGGATATAGTCCACACCCATGCTTCCTTGGCAGGGCGCATTGCCGCCAGGTTGTGTGGATGCAAGATTGTCCATACACGGCATAGCGTATTCGCGCCGACAGGCCGGTCATTTGCGTTTCTAAACCAACGTTTGAGTGATGCAATTATCGCTGTATCCCCAGCCGCTAAAGAAAATTTGGTACAAATGGGAATTAAGCCGGAATCAATAAGCGTTATATTTAACGGTATCAAGCCTGTTAGACGATATTCTGAACAGGAGAAAAACGACATACGTGCAAGCTACGGCATAAAGCCAGGTGCCTTTGTGGTATCTCAATTAGCACGGCTTATAGATATAAAAGGACACGATTACACTTTAGATGCTGCCAAAAAATGGCCAGACATCACAGTGCTAATAGCCGGCGAAGGCCCGCACGAAGAACATCTTCGCCGCCGCGCAAAAGAAGAATCTATCAGCAATGTAATCTTCATGGGCTTTATTGATAAGGTGGCGGATATTCATAATATAAGCGATTTGCAAATCAATACATCCTACGGTACAGAGGCTACGTCTTATTCTCTGCTTGATGGGATGTCTCTAGGAATCCCGGCAGTAGTAAGCGATTTTGGAGGCAACCCATATGTTATTACACATAGTAAAAACGGACTCGTATTTCCAGAAAAAGACGCCAATGCCCTAGCCGATGCAGTTTTGCAAATCAAAAATGACTCGACTTTGTATCAAAAGCTATCAAAAGGCGCAATAGAAGAATTTGAAAGCCGCTTCAAAATAGAAGATATGGCAAAGCATATGGAAAATTTGTATCAAAGTTTAATTGGCGAATCAACTTCAATTCGCCATAGGAGGCTAAGTAATGAGAGATTTTAAATTGTTTGGCATTTTACATCTAGCGGATATAATGTGGATTGTGCTGCTTATTGTCCTAATCCCTGTAGGCATACGCTTTTCTATGCCAAGAGAAGTTGCCGCACACACAGGAGATACAGTCGTACGCTTTACAGTAGAACTTGGCGAACGTCCCGCCGAGGGCGTAAGAGCCCCCCGTGCAGGATTCTACCAAAATATCACCGTGGGAGATCCAATTTTTGATGGTTCGGTTGGTCTGCATTTGGGTACAATTGTAGATGCCTATGCACTGCCATTCCAAGTAAGAGTGTTTGACGAGGCCGCCAACAGAATCACACAAGCCGATGTAGAAGGCCTAGAGCTTACTTATGTTGTAATTGAAGCTGGCGTAACCATTAGCGATTACGAAACTTTAACAGGAAACTTCCCCATATCCGTTGGGCGCAATATAACTGTGCGCTCTAAATCTTTTGCGGGGGCAGGGTACATTGTTTCTGTAGAAAGGGTACGATAATGATAGACGAAAAAGGACGCTTATTTGGCAAAGTTAGCTTAATCGACATTTTTGTAATAATAATGGTCATAGTATTTGCTGTCGGATTTGTGTATAATAGGACATCTCAAGACATTCAGCGGATTATTATGGCGGATACCCCAATGTATGTAATCTTTTTGGTTGAAGATGTACGAGACCTTAGCCTGGGTGCCGTGCAGGAAGGCGATGTATTCTTCCGCCAGCACGAGCGTATTCCATTGGGAACAGTTACCAATATAGAAACTGGCTCTGCTTATGGTATAATAACCCGTGCAGACGGCACAGCCGCATTAGTGCCGATGGAAGGCCGATACAACATGTATATTACGTTAGCAGCTGTTGGCAGTATTACAGATAGAGGATTTTTTGTAAACGGCACACAGCAGATGTCAGTTGGCGGCAGAATCAGCTTGCAATCTTACAATCTGCTAACTACTGCAATGGTGTACGATGTAGGTGAATAGCGGAGTTAAACGCCTTTGGCAAAATCACCCGAGGCAATACCAGAAACACAATTTTAGGAGGAAAAAATGAAAAAAACAGTACTACTTTTGTTACTTTTAACTGCAATTATCTTGCCTGTACAAGTACAGGCGCAACAAATTCTTTTTGAGCATACAGAGCGAACATATATCTCGCACAACGTAGTTTACGAACGTAACAGACAGGTAACCAGCGCAGGATTTTTGGATGTACATATTCTAACAGTACCATTAAACGACCCTTACATAAGCGTTGCACCTGTAGAATCTCAGCAGGATTTAGGCGTGCGTGACACTGCGCTTAACTTGCTGACACAAGCCGGGGCTATAGGCGGTATTAATGCAGACTTTTTTGGTTTGGCAGGTACCCACACCCTTGCATTTGGCCCGGTTATTACAGATGGACAGCTTATGTCTATTTCGCATCACTACAACCAAGGCTCAAACGAGTTTGCTTCGTTTTTTCTAACCAACGACAACTTTCCTATGCTGCGCTACATTACACCGCGTATTTGGCTTGGGATAAATGGGATGGAAAAAGCCCGCGTATATGGCGTCAACAAAGTTGCCAATGTTTACAGGCCTATTATCATCAACCGCCATGGTATGAGTTCTACATCTTCATTAAGCGCGCGCTTTCCTAATCTTCATAAAATAGTTGTGGATAATGGCGTAATCATAGGCACTACAGTTGGCCCTGTTACAGTGCCGCAAGATGGCTTTGTTATTGTTATGAACCCAGAATGCTTTGCAACTCACAGACCTTATACTTGGATAGGTATGTATGCTCAATACGACGTATTTACTAATCTAGGCCAAAATCTTTCAGAAATTCAAACCGCAATTGGCGGCGGCGGTCTTATTTTGCAACATGGGCAAACTGTACATGATACAGGTACAGCCATCCCAGGGCGGCATCCGCGCAGTGCTATAGGCATTACTGCAGATTTTAGTACACTCATCCTTATGACAGTAGATGGTAGAGGCCATTCTATAGGGGCAACCCATGAAGATATGGCAATCTTACTGCGCCGTGCTGGTGCTACAGAAGCCATGCACTTTGATGGCGGCGGTTCTTCTACTATGGTAGCACAGGTTGATGGGCGCGAAGCTCCTTTAGAGGTTGTAAACCGTGTATCAGATGGCTCCCAAAGGCGTATTATTAATGCTTTGGGTGTTTTCGATAACTCTACACCTAGGGCTGTATCACAGCTGGTGCTTACCCCTTACGGGCGTTATATTCCTCGTGGAATGGGCTTAGCTTTAGGCGCATATGGCCTGGATACTCATAGACATCGTATACCTATAAATTTTGAAAACGTAGTGTTTACTGCATATTCAATTGTAAACGGGTACAGAAGCCCTGCTGCCGGCACTTGGAACGGTAATGTTTTTACAGCAGAACAAGCAGGAGAGCTTTATATTCGTGCACAGTACGGTGAAATTAGTGTAAGCAAAACTTATGTGGTGCAAGAGTTTGTTGCCTTGCAGTTTTCAACACCATCTATCGCAATTATGGAAGGCAACAGTGTGCCGCTTGCTGTGACAGGGGTAACTTCAACCGGGCTGCTTTCTAATTTAAGTACAGATTTTGAATATCTTCAATTTACAGTAAACCCAGAAAGTTTGGGAACTGTGCAAAACCATGTATTTGTGCCAAGCGGCGCAGGTGCAGGTTATATAACTGCAACCCTTGGCAACATAAGTACGCATTTGCCTGTTGCCGTTGGTGCTACATCTCAAAATATAGCAGACTTTGCAACATTACCAGCCGTAGTTGGCGGTAATCCATTTGCCCTTAGCGTACAAGTGCAGGGTGATGGATCTGAACGTCAGCTAAGGGCGAGAGTGGCAGATGCTGCAGGTACCAGCCATTCTGTAAACTTTGGCGTGATTAATTTTAGCGATTCACAATCATTAATAGCAAATATCCCAGGTACGGGGCCTTACGTTTTAGAGCGCATCTATACTGTAGCGGGTTATGTGCAAGAGGATGTTACAGCTGGCCTAATAAGCAATATGTACGCTTTATCAAGAATCCAGCCAACGGTTGCTATGCCGCCAGCTGCACAATTTACTGATCCGTTGCGCTCTAACAGAGGCGGCGTGCCTAGCCTTAATCTTGGTTTGCCAGCAGGTGGTGCATTAGGCTACGCTTCACGTGCAGAGCATGGCACGGCCATACTTCAAATGACAGGTGTAAACAGAGGAATTTTTGCATCTGACAGAAGCCAGTGGGGACGCTTCCTTCCAGATATTAACGCGGCTAACCCTAATTTTGTAGTTATCCGCATGGATGTAAACCCGCTAAGGACACTTAGCCGAGATGAACAGTACTTGTTCCACCAGGCATTGCGCACTCAGCAATATTTAGGTCGTACAGTTTTTGTAGTTTCTAATGCAGAATCTTCCCCGGCCTTTGCTTTGCGGGATGGCATAAGATATATAGACTTAGGCAACTCAGGCACAGATACAACAATTCAATTTTGGATAGTGGATGGACAAATTTGGTATGACTTCTAAAACAATCAGCACTGTTGGCCTGATGATGGCCATCACTTTAATAGGCAAACTTATGGGCATACTGCGGGATAGTATGCAGGCAATGTACTTTGGCACATATTCTGCCGAGGGCATAGCCTTTATGCAGGCAAGCATCTTACCAAGAGTTTTTTTGGATATTGCCTTTGCATCCGTATTTTCTGCCAGTTTTATCCCGGTTTTTAACAGATATTTAGAAACACAAGGAAAACAGGCGGCCTTTGATTTGGCCGCCCGTTTTATTAGGTTTATTTTGTTGGCTACAGTATGCGCCACAATAATTGCAGTAATTTTTGCTGGCCCACTTTATACTATTTTTTTGGACGGCGAGGCCTTAGCGTATGATGTAAGGCCGCTTGGCATTCAACTGCTTAGGATAATGTTCCCCATCATCATAATAAGCAGTATGGCATTTTCTTTGACTGGTATTTTACAGTCTTTGTGGCAGTATTACATTCCCGCGGCAATGAGTATTGCTTCTAATGGGGTTATTTTATTGTACTACTTCTTTTTTATCGACAGTTTTGGCGTAACAGGCCTGGCAGTCGCTTTTTTGCTTGGCTGGACTTGCCAAGTGCTTATACAAATCCCGTTTTTAGTAAAACACAAGTTTTCGATATTTACTAAAGGCGGCGGCAGTTTGCGGGATGTTGGCCAATTGGCGATTCCAGTAATGGTAGCTACTTGGATTAGCCCCGTTAATTTTTTAGTAAACATGAGGGCATCTGTAAATTTATATGGTGGAGAACACGGCGTTGTAGCTATTAGCTTTGCGCATAGCTTGTTTACGGTTATAACAGGTTTGGTGGTGCTTTCTGTGGCTAATATCTTATTCCCCACCCTTTCTAAATTTGCTGCAAACAATAACTGGGGTGATTACACTGCCTTTTTAAGAAGCAGCTTACGCGGGCTGCTATTTTTGTTAATTCCTATGACTTTTGGCTTAATGGCAGTAGCTCGGCCTTTGGTTAGCCTGATTTTTGAAGGAGGGCGCTTTCATGCAACCTCTGTTGAGATTACAGCTACAGCTTTGTTCTTTTTTTCGCTGGGTATAGTGGGCTTTGGCATGCAGGTGATTTTTAGCCGTGCGTGTTTTGCTTTGCAAGATGGCAAGGGGCCTCTTGTGACTGCTGTTATCGCCATGATGATAAATTTGGTACTAAGTTTTGCTTTGGTATCTGAGATGGAGATTGCCGGCCCTGCCTTGGCATCGGCAATAGCTATTAGCGTGGCTGGCCTTGGCCTGTTTATACGGCTGATGCAAAAATTGCCAGAGCCTTTGTGGACTAGGGATATGACGATAGATGTTATTAAAATTTTAATATTAGCCGTGGCTATGTATTGGCTGGTAACATTTTTACTAGCCAATACCTTTATGATTTTAGCCATAGTTGTTGGCGCAGCAGTTTTTTTTGTAGGGGCATTGATTTTTGGTGTAATTGAAGCTAAAATTACAGTGGAATGGATTATAGGAAAACTTCCTGGGAGGCAATGATGATAAAGCCAGAAATCGCAAACTATATTGAAACAAATATAATCCCGCAATACTTGCAATTTGACGGTGCGCACAATATAACCCATGTTACGAATGTACTAGCAAACAGTCTGGAAATTGCGGAATCTTTTGATGTTGATTTTAGCATGGTATATGTGATAGCAGCCTATCACGATATAGGCCTGCCTTTGGGACGTGATGAACATCACAAACACTCTGCAGGCATGCTCTTATCTGATAAAAAGCTGCAAGAGTGGTTTTCGCCAGAAGAACTAAAAATTATGGCAGAAGCTGTGGAGGATCATCGCGCATCTAGGGAAGATGAGCCGCGAAGCATTTACGGCAAAATTATCGCTGATGCAGATAATGATTTAGAGTACGAATCCATAGTCCTGCGTTGCATACAGCATGGATTGGCCTATTATCCCAAGTATAACAAAGAGCAATATTTTGCAAGAGTTGTAGACCATTTGGAGGACAAATACGGCTATAATGGCTACTTAAAAACCTGGTTAAATTCAGATCACGACAGGCGTGTTCTTCAAGAAATCAGAGACAAGCTAGAAAATCCAGAAGACATACGTACTGATTTTGATAAATTATGGGAGGTATTAAAATGAGTGAAAAATTAACAGCCATCAGACAAATGCTGGTGGCAGAAAAGCTTGATGCAGTAGTAGTTGAGAAGCAAAATAACTTCTCTTGGCTAACAGGAGGACGCTGTTTTGTTGGCTTAACAGGGGATGGCGCATCTGGCTCTTTAGTTGTTACTAAGGACAAGGCTATTCTGCTGGCAGACAGCATAGAAGGCCCGCGCCTTTCTCAAGAAGAAACAGACTGGCCGCTACAGCAGTACACTTGGTTTGAAGGTGCAGAGCGTACGAAATTTTTAAACAGCTTGGGCACATACAAAACCGACAGCGATTTAGGCGCATGGTTTCATGCCAACCGCATTATCCTAAATGCGGAAGAAATGGACGACTATCGCAAAGCAGGTAAAATCTGTGCCGATATTTTAGAAAATGAAATGAAAAAGCTAAAACCCGGCGTTACAGAGCTTGAGCTTGCAGGTGCCTTAAGCGCAGGCATGTGGGTACAGCAAATAGAGCCTATCGTACTGCTGATGGCTTTTGATGACCGCATCTTCAAATATCGCCATCCAGTGCCAACGGCTAAGAAGTTGGAAAATTATGCAATGGGCGTTATTTGCGGGCGTTACAAAGGCTTAGTAGTATCTGCTACAAGGTTAATACATATTGGCCCTGTACCAGAAAAAACCCAAGCAATAATAGAAGCCGCGGCAAAAGTTGACGCTGTAACAATAAACGCTACAAGACCAGGGCAAACACTAGGCGGTATTTTCGATCTAATTTGCAATACATACAAAGAATTAGGCTATCCAGGAGAGGAAAAACTCCATCACCAAGGCGGCTTAGCTGGATATGGCGCAAGAGAAGCTATTGCTACTTCAGGCTCTGCTTTAGAGGTACAAGTGGGGCAGGCTTATGCGTGGAACCCAAGTATAACTGGGGCAAAATGTGAAGATACTATTCTGGTACTGCCAGAAGGTAACGAAGTAATAACACATACAGGCAATTGGACTTATGTTGAGTGTGATGGATTATTGAGGCCGGGAGCTTTGGTGCTGTAAAGAAAACCCTTTATATATCAGGTGTTGAACGCCTTTGATAGAATCACCGCTCTGATATTTTTGAATAAAATTTAGTTCATATGACTGTAGGGGCGACCGCCCTCGGTCGCCCGTAGGCATATCGATTAATCCGCGGGCGACCGAGACGGTCGCCCCTACATTTTGTATTTTACACAATTTTTTAAAGGATGATAGAATGACAGAATTAAGCAAACTAAGCACAGAAACTAGAAATCCCAATACCATAGGGCTAGACACCTTCTCCGCCATGGAAATAGTGTCGTCTATGAATGAAGAAGACGCAAAGCTTGCAGACGCAGTAAAGCCAGCCCTAGGAGCGATAGCGCAAGCAGCAGAATGGACAGCAGAAGCGTTCTCCGCTAACGGTCGCCTATTCTATATGGGCGCAGGCACAAGCGGGCGTTTGGGCGTTTTAGATGCATCAGAATGCCCACCTACCTTTGGCGTTTCGCCAGAACAAGTTATCGGCCTAATAGCAGGCGGAGACGCCGCTCTAAGAAACCCAATAGAAGGGGCAGAGGATAGCGCACAGTTAGGAGAAGATGACCTTGCATCGCACAATCTGAACTCAAACGATGTCGTAGTAGGAATAGCCGCAAGCGGTAGTACCCCTTATGTTTTGGGAGGCCTTGCTTACGCAAATAAAATCGGCTGTCATACGGTTTCTGTATCTTGCAACACGGGCTCTTTAATTGCTAAGGCGGCAGAGCTTGCTATAGAGGTAATACCTGGGCCAGAGGTGCTGACTGGCTCTACCCGTTTAAAGGCCGGTACGGTACAAAAAATGGTACTCAACATGATTTCTACAGCCTCCATGGTATTATCCGGAAAGACTTACGAAAACCTTATGGTAGACGTAATGCAGAGTAATAAAAAACTAAATATTCGGGCAGAAAATATTGTAATGGAAGTAACAGGGCTTTCTCGTGAAGAAGCCCGCGTAACAATTGACGAGGCATCTGGCAGCGTAAAAACTGCAATTGTTATGATTCTTGCAGACTGCGACAAAAACAGGGCAGATTTATTGCTTAAAAATGCAAAAGGCCATGTACGTAAAGCCATTAGGGGGGAATCATAATGGTAAAATTGGGTACCGACTTACTGGAGAAACATTCGGCAATTTTTGAAAACAAGCGAATAGGGCTCGTTACCAACCACACTGGGCTTAACAAAAACTTTGAAAGCACCGTAGATTTACTCCACCGTAACTTTAATCTTGTAAAGCTGTTTGCCCCAGAACATGGAGTGCGCGGAAATTTGCAGGCAGGCATTACTTTAGAAAATTATAAAGATGACAAAACCGGCCTCCCAGTAATAAGCCTTTACGGCGAAAGCCGCAGGCCAAGTAAAGAAGTAATGCAAGACATAGATATAATTGCCTTCGACATACAGGATGTAGGTTCAAGATTTTATACATTTATGTACACTATGGCATATGTAATGGAGTCCTGCGCCGATAAGCAGTTTGTAGTTTTCGACCGCCCTAACCCCTTAGGCGCAGTAAATGTAGAGGGCAATATTTTAGATATTTCCTGCAAATCCTTTATAGGCTTATATCCAATACCCCAAAGGTACGGCCTTACAATAGGAGAATGTGCGATTCTATTTAACGAGGGAATTAAATGCAATCTTGAAGTTATAAAGATGGAAGGCTACCGCCGTGATATGTATTTTGAGGACACAGGGCTTAACTGGGTGCTCCCCTCCCCTAACATACCTACGCCGGATTCCTGCTTTACGTTTAACTGCTCCTGCATATTTGAGGGTACGAATGTTTCTGAAGGCAGGGGTACTACTAAACCTTTTAGTTTTGTAGGTGCTCCGTGGATAGATGGTGGTAAATTAGCGGATAAACTAAATAACTTCGCATTACCGGGCGTATATTTTCGTCCGCATTACTTTACGCCTATGCTGTACCATCCCACTTTATCTAAATATGCAGACGAGTTATGCGGCGGTGTGGAAATTCATGTACTAGATAGAAATGTGTTTAAGCCGATAAAAACGGGGCTTACTATGCTGTACACCATAAGGGATATGTATCGCAAGTACTTTTCCTTTACCGCCCCATACAAAGAAGGCGGACGGCACATGATTGACTATAATACGGGTAATACTTATATCCGAGAAGAAAAGTACGAGCTTGCTGAGGTTTTGGAAATTTATGAAAGAGAGAGCAGGAAGTTTTCTGATATGACCAAAGAAAAGCGTATTTATTTTTCCTTGTAATCAGTTTGACATATTTAAAAATATATAGTATCATTTTGCCATCTTAAGGAAGGGGAGGTAATCTGTTTGAATAATGATGTAGCCCTAAGCAGTGTCAAAAAGAAAAACCCCATAGTAACGTTTTTAAAGCAGAATGGCGCAGGTTATTTGTTATGTGCTCCGTTGCTTATTGCTATTTTTGTATTGGTTTTTTATCCAATGTTTCAGGTATTTATGTTTAGCTTTCAGAATACAAACGGGATGTCTGGCCGTTTTATAGGCCTTTTAAATTATCGGTGGATATTTAATGACACTTTATTTTGGAACGCAGTACGAAACACTTTTTTTATAGCCTCAATGGCTGTTGTTTTGCAAGTGATTGTCACTTTTATTTTAGCATCCTTGATAAATTCTTTGACTTATTTAAAGGGCTTCTATAAAAGCTTGTATTTTTTGCCTAATGTAGTGTCTGCTGTTGCGGTAGCCATGCTTTTTACCTTTCTTATGTTCCCAACAGATGCAGGTGTTTTAAACAGCTTTCTTGGGATATTTGGCATTTCACCTATACCTTGGTTAGCGGCCGCTCATGTTGCGCCTTTTTCTATGGTATTAATGGGTTTATGGCGAAGCGTTGGCTTTGATACGATTTTATTTTTAGCCGGGCTTCAAAGTATCCCAGGAGAAATTTACGAAGCCGCAGAAGTTGACGGAGCTACCGGTCTTAAAAAATGGTGGTATATTACAATCCCCAGCATGAAACCTATCATCGTATTTATGATAATGATGATGACCATATCTCAAATGCAGCGCTTCGATGATATTTGGATGATTGGCGGCGTAGGCGGTAACCCAGGCGGATCTTTACAAACTATAGTACTGTATATTTACCGTAATGCTTGGGTAGCGCGTCAGGTTGGTATAGCTTCCGCTGCATCTATGGTTCTGTTTGTGTTAATTATGACTATTACTATAGTAAATAACCGACTCCTGAACAGGGGCAGCGGTAATAACTAGAAAAGGGGATTATAATATGGCAGCATCTGTCGCAGCAACGAAAAAATCAAGTCATAAGCGTAATAAACTTATCAAGGATATAATAATTATTATAATACTTGGCATAGGCTCTTTAAGCATGATTGTCCCCTTCTGGTGGATGGTATCTACCGCTTTTGACGAAACAGCCATGTTTGATTTGGTTATGCCGCCAGTATTTTTTCCGCAAGAGTTTACGACACGTGCATTTTATATGGCTTTTAATAATGTACCTATGATGCGGTATATGTTTAATACCTTAATTGTGGCCGCTGGTAATATCACAGTATCTATACTTAGTGCTGTTATGGCTGGCTATGCTTTATCTAAAATACGTTTTAAAGGTGCTACTGTAGTGTTAATGATTGCACTTTCCACTATGATGATTCCTTTACCCGTTATGATGGTGCCGCGTTTCTTCTTATTCCATCGCTTTGGATTAGTGGACAGCTATCTTGCCTTTTGGCTGCCAGCCGCTGCTTACGCCTTTGGTACGTTTTTTGTTAAGCAGTACATGGACTCCATACCAGATTCTTTGCGTGAATCTGCCAGGATAGACGGCGCTGGAGAACTGCGTATTGCCCTTCAAATTTATATGCCGCTATGCGGTGCGTTAATTGCCACTTTGGTGGTACTAATCTTCCTAGGTACTTGGAACGACTTTATGTGGCCGATGATTATCCTTACTAGCCCATCACGTTATACTTTGCAGCTTGGTATAGCCATGTTTGCTATGTCTGACGGGGGAATGCAGGCTACTACCCTTCCGGCTATACGCCTTGCGGTTACAGCAGTGTCTATTATTCCAGTTTTGATTATGTATCTAGGATTGCAACGTTATATTGTAGAAAGCATCGCCCTATCGGGCGTTAAGCAATAAATAAAAAGGAGTAGATTATTTTATGAAAAAATCAAGAATTTTGGCACTAATGCTAGCTTTAGCTATGCTTGCCGCTTGTGCCGGCGGCGGTGGAGGAACTCCAGCTGCACAACCAGCTGATGAAGGGCCTTTACCAGAAGCGGATTTAGATGCCGCTAAAACCAGTTGGACTATCGCTATCCCAGGCATAAACCTGGACGATGGTATGAATGCTACCACAGAAATGGAAGCTGAAGGCTTTAACACGCTAGCCGCAACATTGATGGCAGAGCGCTTCCCTGGGCACGAGTTTGAGTTTATTGCTGTACCATGGGATGGTGCTGCAGCGCGTATTCACACGTTGTTAGCAACAGGCGGTGCTGACTTGATTGCACAAGGCGGCGCATTTATCCCTCAACTACATGCAGAAGACTTAATACAAAGCCTAACACCTTTTATCGACAGAGATGAATCAGCTGGTGCATGGAGCTATGATGATACTTTCTTCGCAAACTTCCGTTATCATCCTCATACCAACAGCTTTGATCAATCTCAAACACTTACATTACCATGGGCTATCGGATACCGCGTTATTGTTCAAAACTCTCTATTATTTGAACAATGGGGCGTGCCTTTATTGCCAGAATATCCAACACCTCAACAGCTTTTAGACGCAGCACGTCAAATGACAGGTACTAACCCTGTAACTGGCGAGCAAAACTACGGCGTATGGATAGCAGGTAACTCTTTGAACATGAGCTTTTTAGAAGCAGCCGCTGATCACTTTGGTGATTTAGGTGTTTCTGGCAACTTTGGCGAGCCTGGAAGCCTTGAATGGTCTTTAAATTCGCCTGAATTTGTAAGCGCAGTACAATGGGCAGTTGACATTGGCCGTTATGCACCTGCTGCTGCAGCTGTAGGCCAAGGTTTTGAACAAATTGGTACAGAAAATGGTAACGTAGCTATCATGATAGATAGAAACGGCGGAGTTATGGTAGGCCACTACCTGCGCACAGGCGACCACTCTATGATAGACCGTTACATCCCAACAATGCATATAGGCCAAAACGGCGGTAACTGGACACCAGTTGACGGTATGGCAATGAACGCCCAATTAACAGGCGCAGATGCTGATATGGCCTGGGAAATTCTTAAATTTATGACAGGCAGAGAAGTTTCTACATGGCGCTTTAACAACTGGGGACCATCTGCTTTAGGTAACAGAGTAATTGAAGATATCGTAAACCCAAGAGACCATTTCATGCAAATGAATAACAGAATTGTAGCCCAGGCTACTATCCCTGGTTTTGAAATGAATCCTTTCTACGGCGTTACTATGCAGCCGGTATTTGCTGAGTTAATCAGCCGTGCTATTGCTGGAGAAGATGTAGATGTACAGGAAGCTATGGATGCTTTACAGAATCAAGCTGTTGCTTGGTCTGCTATGCAGTAATATATACAAAACCGCGAGTGCTTTAATAGCATCCGCGGTTTTTTCATTCCCATATTAAGGAGATATAAACATGAGCAAAAAAAAATACGCTTTAGTAGGCTGCGGAAGCAGAGCCAGATTTTTTTATGGTGCTGTAGCCTCTACATACAAAGATACTAGCGAAATAGTAGCTTTTTGCGACCTTTCCCCTTCCCGTATGGCATACGCTAACGAGACTTTGGAGAAATTTGGCGCAAAAGCTGTACCCACCTACTCTCATACAGATTTTGAAAAAATGATTACCGATGTAAAGCCAGATTACGTAATTGTTACATCCGTAGACAGAACACACGACTACTATATCATAAAAGCAATGGAACTAGGCTGCGATGTAATCACAGAAAAGCCCATGACCATAGACGAAGAAAAAGCGCAAAACATTATTGACGCGCAAAAAAAATACGGAAAAAGTTTACGTGTAACATTCAACTACCGCTACACTCCTCATAGTACAAAAGTGCGCGAACTTATCATGAACGATGTTATTGGAGATGTATACTCTATCCACTTTGAATGGCTTCTGGATATTAACCACGGGGCAGATTATTATCGCCGCTGGCACAGAAATAAATTTAACAGCGGTGGATTGCTGGTTCATAAATCTACCCATCACTTTGACTTAGTAAACTTTTGGCTAGGAGATTCCCCAAAGAAGGTTTTCGCAATGGGCGATCTGCGCTTTTACGGCATGAAAAACGCAGAAACCAGGGGCATTACAGAGTTTTACGACAGAGCCCACGGGAACCCCAATGCAAAAAAAGATCCATTTGCCATAGATTTAAGTGCCGACGCAGATATGAAAGCTATGTATTTAGATGCAGAAAAAGACAGCGGCTATATTAGAGACAGGTCAGTATTCTCTGACGACGTAGCCATTGAAGATGTTATGGGCGTTATGGTTCGTTATAACAAAGGCGCTGTGTTGACTTACTCACTTAACACATATTTGCCTTGGGAAGGCTTTAACGTGGTATTTAACGGATCAAAAGGCCGTATTGAAATGAAGGTTGTTGAAAAATCTTACGTAAGCGGTGAAAATGATATGACCCACTACGGGGCGGCCAATCAGGTGGACGTATGGGTGTACCCAATGTTTGCCCCACCCTATAAGGCAGATATAGTGCAAGGGGAAGGCGGGCACGGCGGCGGAGACCCTGTACTGCTAAATGATATCTTTGGCGTGCCGGAGCATGACCCCTTTAATAGAGCTGCAAGCCATGTAGATGGGGCCATGTCTATTTTGACTGGTATAGCTGCAAATAAATCCATAGCCAGCGGTTTGCCTGTAGATATTGCAGGCTTGTTGAGGTTTTAGACCAGCTTATACATGCTCGGGTGATTCTGTCAAAAGCGTTCAAACCCTTATAAATCATGGGTTTGAACGCTTTTGCTGCTACAGTAAATCGCTTATGTATTTAATCACTCGCACCATTTGACTGGCATAAGAATTTTCATTATCGTACCAGGCTGCAACCTTCACAAGAGTGTTGTCGCCTAAATCTGTTACCTTTGTCTGGGTTGAATCAAACACAGAGCCATAAGTGCTGCCTATAATATCCGAAGAAACAATTTCATCATCCGTATATCCAAAGGATTGGGATGCAGCCGCCTTCATTGCCTCGTTAACACGCTCTACAGAAACCGTACCTTGAACAACTGCAACCAACTCGGTAACAGAGCCTGTAATCACAGGTACGCGCTGTGCCGAGCCATCAAGCTTACTGTCAAGGGCGGGTATAACCAAGCCGATTGCCTTGGCCGCACCTGTGGGCTGGGGTATGATATTACCTGCGGCGGCACGTGCTCTTCTTAAATCTCCCCTTGGATGAGGGCTGTCCAAAATGTTTTGGTCGTTGGTATAAGCATGTACTGTTGTCATAAACCCTTTTAGTATAGGCGCTAGATTATTAAGGGTGTTGGCCATTGGGGCTAAGCAATTTGTTGTGCATGAGGCCGCCGATATAATCCTGTCATCTGCTTTCAGCGTACTTTCATTTACACCATACACGATAGTAGGAAGGTCGTTACCCGCTGGGGCTGAAATGACAACCTTTTTTGCTCCAGCTTCGATATGAGCCATTGAGGCTTTTTTTGATGCAAAAAAACCGGTGCATTCTAAAACAACATCGACATTTAACTGACCCCATGACAGATTTTTTGGGTCTTTTTCTGCGAAAATCGGAATTTTAGTACCTTCAACTATAATCGCATCATCCAAATGTGTACAGCTTTTGTCAAACCTTCCCTGTGCGGAGTCATACTTTAAAAGGTGTGCTAGCATCTTAGGGCTGGTTAAGTCATTGATAGCTACAATTTCGTAATCCTCTGAATCAAACATTTGCCTGAAGGCAAGCCTTCCTATTCGTCCTAGGCCATTAATCGCTACTTTTATTGCCATGTTAATCCCTCCAATTATTATTTTTAATTGCATGAATATTGTAATTTTTGTGCGCAAGTAATACAATAAATTAACTGCAATTAAAATTATACTTTTTACAACTGGAGGTAAAAGTGCCATGTTTGTGCAAAAAGCTGAACATTTAACCCTTACACTAATATTAGAGGGGAAGGGCGCAATAAAGCTAAACAATAAAATAATAGAACTTATAGCACCATGTATTTTGTTATCCTCTTGGAACGATGCAATTGAGTTAATAGAAGGTCATCAACTGGTGACGAAATCACTAAGCTTTCTTCCCACCTTAATAAATAAAAGCTTTACGTCCAAAAGTTTAGCTCATAACAATTTTTGTGACATAGCCGATCGGCATGATTACAATCTTCTTAAGCCATTTTTTTCACAACACGACTGTATTGTAAAACCTTTACCACAAATATATTTGCGTATTTCAGAATGGTTTGACCAGGCCAGCAAGGAAGAAAAAATAAAAAGCAGCGAAACCTGGCCATACCATGTTCGCCGCTATCTTATGCAAATTCTTTTTTCTTTGGAAGCTATCAATCCAAATGACGCTTTATCCGATGAACTAATAACAGATATTGTGCTAGAGCATATACACATAAACTACTCCAGAGAAATAACTCTAGACTCTCTTTGTAAGTTGGTATATGTAAATCGAACATCCCTTACCCGTATGTTTAAAGCGCGCACTCGCCGTTCGCCAATAGACTACTTACTATACTATCGTTTAAGTATTGCATGTGAGCTGTTGACTAACTCAAAATTAAGTATATGTAGAATTGCAGAAACGTGCGGTTTCCGTTACGAGTCATATTTTACTAGGCAGTTTAAGGCCAAAATCGGAATAACGCCGACTCAGTATCGCCAAGGCGACGGGTTTGAAGTATTAAATATCAATAAACCTAGTATCGTTGATGAATTTTAGAGTGGTTTAAGACAAAACAACCACATTCTACTATGGTATTGTAATATTAGGAGGTGGAAATTGGCATGAATGTTTGGCAGTTAGTCTACGAATCAGCTTTATATATCCACGATAACTACGGCGAACAGATAAGCATTGCGGATATTTCGGCGCGGGCATATTTTTCCCCATCATACTTCGCCAAGGTTTTTTATGCACTTACAGGCTATACCGTTGGTAAATACCTATACAACTATCGCATGTACAGGGCAGCAAAAGAACTTGCAGAAAGCGATAAGCAGATTATAGAAATTGCTTTTAGTACAGGGTTTTTGTCGCAGCAATCGTTTACAAAGAGTTTTTCTAAGGCTTACGGACTTACGCCGGCACAATTCCGTTTGCTAAAGCCTGCCATTTCACAATTTCCTCCTAAAAATATCTGGAAGGAGAGTGTACCAACTATGGAACTTATGGATTGTTTTAAAAATGTGAGGTTTATCAACAAAGATGATTATTTTGTAGTTG
>Ga0131853_10009740_pt1 | contig 17580 bp, 19 predicted proteins | sample TergutLab28metaG_FD_92764 | JGI IMG/M metagenome (GOLD analysis project Ga0131853, IMG submission 92764) | Labiotermes labralis P1 segment gut microbial communities from Petit-Saut dam, French Guiana - Lab288 P1 (version 2) (version 2) | ecosystem: Host-associated > Arthropoda: Insects >... | reverse complement strand
CACAGTTCGATTCGGACGATATCGAGTGGTCAGACGGTGAATGTGAGAGCACGAAGTGGTAATTGGGTGCGTGTCACTCACAACGGTCAAACTGGATACATCAGAGCTCGTACCATTAGGCATCAGTAAGAAACGACGAATAAATCTGGGGCTGTATCAAAACATAAATCTATTTTCGAATCTCGCTAAGTGTTAGTACTTAGCGAGATTTTTTTGCTCACATCTACTTATAAGGGGTTCTGAGTATTTTTTGTATCCAAAAGTGGCTAAATCTACTGGTATTTGGATAAAGAACCATAAAAAAATAAAACCTGAACCATCGATTGGCCAGATTTTACTTTTTCTATTTTTAGTAGTTACTTGAGTCGGTTGGCCAGTTACGATGATGGGCTGTATGTCCGTGATGTCCTCCGTGGTGCGCTCCATGATGTCCGTGATGTCCCCCGTGGTGTGCTCCATGATGTCCGTGATGTCCTCCGTGGTGTGCTCCATGATGTCCGTGATGCATTCCGTGTTGTCCATGATGTCCATGGTGTTTCCCTTCAGCTGCGAAAACAACGTGTGGATGATGGCCATGATGTCCGTGATGCATGCCATGGTGGTGACCATGATGCCCGTGATGTCCGTGATGCATGCCATGGTGGTGACCATGATGCCCGTGGTGGTGACCATGATGCCCGTGATGATGAGGATGCGTTGTATAAACAACCGGCCTCATGTCAGTGTTAATAGCATTCATATAGAATTCCTCCTTAGATTCAACCTAATTATAAGTGAATTAGGTGCTTCTCTTTATTCTATGTGATTTCTATCTAGTCGTTACAATAGACCACGATTTATGTTAATTAGCATTAACTAATGACACCATCGAAAAACCTTACAAAAGCACGCAATGTTTCTCTAACCGCAGTTTGCAAGAACCTTCCAACGTTGCGCCCTAAGCGAGAGAAAAAGTTTCCTGAAAAGTCTTCGTTTTCATAGGTTGTCGAACCTGCTTGGGAACGTCTAGGATGGTCATCTATGCCTGAAGCGACCCTGCCTTCATAAGCACGAATCTCTTCTTGGAGGGTGGTCGCATTTTGACTATTTCCTGCCCCACCGGTGGTATTTCTCGAGCCTTCGTAGGTCATGCCAAGCCATAGTAAAATAATAACAATCAATAGTTTATAACGTGCTTTCACCTTTACCCTCCTTTTGTCTTAGTCAAGATACGTCAAGATATACTCTGCAAGAACCTCTGAAAAGACTTCCATGGTATTCATGGCTTCTTCAATGGTGGTTTCCACCGTTCCAATTTCAAATAACTGTAAAGTTGGTGCTAGGTCTTGATTATAGACACCATTTTTATACTGCCCACCTTGGACAGAAATACCACGTGAAAGGCCTGGCCTTCGCTCCTCTAGCATGTTGTGAAGGGTTCTCGCCATCCGGTAATTTTCTTCATATCCTGCTGGATTGTCAGCACCTATGACGAATAACACACGAGCATAGGGCCTTCCATCGATGTCAATTCGGGCTAAGTCATGGGCAATACCATCGCGATGAAAGTCAAAGAAAAATTGCAAACTTGGGTGTTGACTAATACGTTCTTCAATAAAGATTCGCGATGCTTGGTAAGATTGGGCAAAGTTCCAGCCATTTTCCCGTAAAAGGGTCACAACGCTTCGATCTTCAACAAGGGATGGGATCCCATGACTTTCAAAGATGTTGGCTGCCACATGAGAAATTTCTACAATGTTCATTTCTCCAACGGAAAGGTCTGCAAAGGTCGACCCAATCATTTCATTCGGGTGGGAGTTGAAAATATAAATCAATGGTTCATCTGAGTTAATGTAAGTGGCTGCTGGAATAGCTTCTACATCTTCTGGCTCATGAATTAATTGTGCACTTCGAACGAAGTCTTCCTCTCGTTGCCACGAGATCATTTCCACGACATCGACACCGTCTTCGCCAATTCGAGGTGGTCTGATAAGCAATCCATCGCGCAGAAAATATTGCATTTGTTCTTCACTTGGATAAGTAACCATGTTCCAAAGTTGTTGTGGAAAGTTCCAAATGGTTTGCCAAATGTCCTGTCCTGATTCCATGGAGAAATAAGCGGCATTAGCTGCTACCACATCGGTACCATAACGCAATTCATACTCTTGTAAAGAAGCATACGATTCGTCGTCTAGTGGCTGCGCTAGCTCAGATGGCACCTCACCCCTTCTATTTATAATTAGGACGAGCATCATCAAAATCCCTGCCATTAAATAGAAATGTTTTCGTTCACGCTTCAGCTTCATCGCTACTCCCCCTATTTCAAGCCACCACATTGAGCCGATGCTCAAGATGTATTTTCTATTATACCTTTCATGCTCAGCTACGGGCTTACGCCCTAGCTTCCCTATGAGTGGCATATGTCTCTATTTCACCTATCATGTTCAAGTACGCTTCATCCTTCAGCTACTTTCCCTATGAGTGGCATAAAGATGCAGCAAATCGAGCATAGCTCGAGATGTATTTTCTATTATATACTAAAGGCTATGTTAGTTGTTGGCGAAACATGTTTCACTTTTAAGTTATATTTTAAATGACTGAGACATAAACTGACATATCTCGACGTTTAGGAGGTTTTAGCATGTTGTTTTTCTCATTTTTGTGTGCCCTATTTTTTAAAATCGTCCCTGTGATGGGTAGTTTGGTCGGTCAAGCCTTTCCAAAACCCTTATCTCCAGAAGACGAAGCACATTATTTAAAGTTACACGAGGAAGGGGTTAGAGAGGCACGCCAAATTTTAATTGAACACAATTTAAGATTGGTAGCCCACATTGTTAAAAAGTATGAGAGTCAAACCAGCGACAAAGACGATTTAATTTCAATTGGTACCATTGGGCTCATCAAGGGAATTGATTCTTACTCAACAGGCAAAGGGACAAAGCTAGCCACTTATGCCGCACGTTGCATTGAAAATGAAATCTTAATGATGTTTCGGGCCAACAAAAAAAAGCGAGGAGAGGTTTCACTGCAAGACTCCATTGGATTTGATAAAGAAGGGAACGAAGTAGCACTGATTGATGTTTTACCCGATGAAAAAAATGACATCAGTGAAGATGTCATTAAGCTATTAACCATGGAGAAAATTTGGACACATCTCGACGTGTTAACCGAGCGGGAAAGAGAAATCATCATCCGACGCTTTGGGTTATCAGGAGCGATTGAAGAAACCCAGCAAGAAGTGGCTACTTCTTATAACATCTCCCGTAGTTACGTTTCCCGAATCGAAAAACGTGCGTTGATGAAGCTTTACCGCGCCTTTAAAAAGGGTTAGTATTAATACAAACTGTGCTGTTTAATATAGGCTTCAACCTCTGGTAACACAAGGTTGGGAGCGCCAGTATCTGAGCGATACTGCGTTGAGGAAATGTTAAGAGCTGTGAAGTCATCGATCAAGATAAATTTTTCTTTGTTCTCAGGAAAGTGTTCCTCGATGAAGCCTTTGACCTCTAAATTTTGGCGGTTAAGCACCATGAATTTAAAGGTTTCAATTAATCGTTCGTAGGCGTACCAGTTAGGTAAGTCATATAAATTATCGGCTCCCATCACAAAGGCGATTTCAGCCTCTGGGTATAGGTTTTGTATGCTTTCAAGGGTCTCCATGGTTTTCAACGCACAATCCGCGTCAATCTCGATGGTTGAAACCGATGTTTTAGGGAGTATTTGGGTCACTTTCTTTAACATATTCACACGATGAAAAGCAGGCACTAGACCTGCTTTTTCGTAATGATCACCTACCGGTACAAATAGCAATTTTGATACCCCTGACCTCTTGATCATGTGTTTTGCTACTTCGTAGTGAGCAATGGTCGGCGGGTTAAAGGCCCCTCCAAATACGACAATCATTTAGCTCCCTCCTCTATGTTGAGTTAAGTAAGTGCTGGAAGTTATTGGTAATTTCCCCAAATCACTGATTTTTGAGTGTTTTGGGGGATTTTTAAGATCAAATCAGCTTATTTTTCTCCCAAAATGGTTGTTTTGAACATATTTGGGGGATTTTCAGCCTCAAAATGACCAAAAATTCCCCCAAGTATCCTATTTTCGAGTGTTTTGGGGAAATTTGCAAATCTAACCTAAGAATGCTAGAGGCATTAAAACAACTTCCCTTGCTTCTCAGCTGTTACCATGCTCTTGATTGGCTCAAAGGTTTGACGGTGGATGCCTTCGAGATAGCCGTGATCTAGTAACGCTTGTCGATGGCTTTTAGTAGCGTAACCAGCGTTTTGATCAAAGCCATAGGCTGGATGCAATTGGTGGAGATCTTGCATCATTTGGTCGCGTACCTGTTTTGCCACGATGCTAGCTGCCGCAATGGATAAGCTATTAGCATCTCCTTTCACGATCCCTTCTTGGGGGAGTGGCAAATCAAGAGTGAGGTAGTCGATGAGCAAATAATCCGGCGCAACGTCTAGATTTTTAATGGCCCGCTTCATCGCCAATTTCGTTGCTTGTAAAATGTTGATGTCATCGATTTCAGCCACACTGGCCTCCCCTACACCGACAGAAACTGCTTGCTCTAAAATTTGATTGTAGTATAACGCCCGTTTCTTCGCACTCAATTTTTTGGAATCGGTAACCCCTTCTAGCTGGACGTTCTTCGGTAAAATAACGGCGGCGGCTACGACTGGTCCCGCTAAGGGACCACGGCCGACCTCGTCTACACCTGCCACCTGAGTAAAGCCTTTTTCGTAGGCGGCACGTTCGTAGTCAAGCAACTCCTTATTTGACATCTTCGTTTGCCTCAATTTCTTCAATTAATTGCGGTGTTTCAAAGGAAAGCCGCCCTATTTTCATGTCCCGAATTTCTTTAATCAAGGTCTCGTACACGCGATCGTAATCCACCTCACCACCAGAAATAAGAAACTTCCGATTCTCACCAATGGCTGTTAATACACTAACGACCTGGTTTTCTTCGTCTACCTGTTCGTCTTTGATGTGATAGCGTTCAAAAAGCAGTGTACGATAATGCTCCATCGTATATTTTAGTCCATGAATGACCACATCGTCCGTCGGCAAGATCGAATCGCGGATCGCTCCCGTTAATGCTAAGGATAAGCCGACGTGTGGGTTTTCAAATTTTGGCCATAAAATACCAGGTGTATCAAGTAGCTCTAACTCGCTCGCTACTTTGATCCATTGCTGTGCTTTGGTCACCCCAGGTTTATTGGCAGCTTGAGCTGCTTTGCGTTTGGCCAACGTATTAATTAAGGTCGACTTCCCTGCATTAGGAACACCCATGATCATGGCACGAATCGGTCGTGGACGCAACCCCTTGGCCTTTTCTTTAGCGAATTTTTCAGCCAATATTTCTTTTGACTTGGCTAATATTTTTTCCTTGGTCTGGCTACTAAGGGCATCGATAGCGATGGCCGTCAAGCCTTGCTTCTCAAATTCATCTAGCCACAACTTCGTCACCCGTGGATCGGCTAAATCTGTTTTGTTTAAAAGGACAATCCGATTACGCCGACCAACGATTTTCTTAATGACGGGGTTTTGTGACGAATAGGGGATCCGAGCATCTAATATTTCATAGACGATGTCGACTAACTTAATCTTTTCTTCAATTTGACGCCGTGCTTTTACCATGTGACCCGGATACCAATGGACGTTTTTCGTATAGCTTGTTCCACTCATTTTCATTGCCTACTTTCTTGTAACATCAAGGGTTTCAACCCTTTTTGAATTTAGAATATATTATTTTTCTTGATTTTGTAAAAAGGAGCAAACTTTATAAATCCATATTTTGAGCATCTTTTTATAACCAATCCCCATGACTTTTAACACTCTTTGAGAATCTTTCTTTGAACGTCACACATAACCCAATGTTGTTCTCCCATCTACGTGATCGACACGTTCCATTACTGCTTCAAGTGGTACATCATCGTCCTTTACCTCCCTATTTTACCACATTTTTGCAGCTATTTTAAGTTCATTTTTTGAAATTTTATTTTAACTTTGTTGCACTATTAGATTTCCATCTTCCATTTCCAACACATCATCTGCAACATTAGCCACCTTTTCAGAATGGGTCACAATAATAACACATTTTCCTTCTTCGTAAGCGAGTTGCTTTAAAATACTTAGAATATCTTGCTCTGTTTCGTTATCAAGATTACCTGTTGGTTCATCCGCAATAATAATATCAGGCTGATGGGACAATGCTCTTGCAATGCCCACTCTTTGTTGCTGTCCACCTGACAATTTCAGTATCTTTCGATCAGCAGTTTCTTTATCTATTCCTAGTTGTTTAAGTAACTTATAAGCTAATGCTTTTTTATCTTTTTCTCGACTGCCACTAATATCCATTGATAGAATGATATTTTCCACGGCTGTTGCATTTGTCAATAAATTATATCCTTGAAAAATAACACCTATTTTCTCTGAACGATATTCATCCCTGTTTAGTTGTTTTAAATCAGTTCCTTGGTATAAAATTTCTCCTCCAGTCGCAACATCCAGTCCTGAAATAAGAGAAAGTAAAGTTGATTTCCCTGATCCAGACTTTCCAATGATGGACGTTATTTCACCTGATTCAAAAGTGGCATTGATTCCTTTCAAAACATCTTTTTTTGTTCCTTCATATTGATAGGTAACATTTTTTAACTCTAATACACTCATACCTGTTCACCTAATTCCTTTCCATCAAAATTTTAATTGGCTCATATCTCGTAATACTAACCATGCTTACACTACTTGCAAAGAGTGCAAAGGCTAAAGCAATGACTGAAATTTGCAAGATTGTCTCTGCATTAAGGCTAACATCAATTTCATCAAGCGGCTCTACATGGACGTTCTGCGTTTCACCACGCGTGGCATCTCTCAAGTCAAATGAACTATTTTCATCAGTTCTTGATGCTTCAATTTGTTCAGTAAGTAATGTATCAGCAATAGGCCCCGCAGCAACCGTTCCGATACTCAATCCAAGACCCAAACAAATGAGCGTAATCATTCCCATTTCATATAAGAAACCACGGATAACACGTCCTTTTTTCATTCCCATTGCTCTTAAAACACCAATTTCATATTTTCTTTCACGAATAGCAATACTTGAAAGTAAAATCAAAACAATTGCCCCTAATGCTAAGACCACCATCATAAAGGTCATAACGACTGATCTTAGTCCTTCTACGGGTCCAACAATCGCATTAAATGATGCTTCATCGGTTGTTATCATGAAGTAATCAGATAATCCCAAAGCCCTGACGTCAGCCTCAAAAGCTTCTAAATATTCTGGGTTTCTTAAAAAGTATGATGCTTCGCCTTGAAGAAAAGGCTCAAATTGCGGATATTGACGTAATGTTTCATGAGTGGTAATGATCTCATTACGACGATTAAGACCAGGCATTCCACTCATTCCTGACATTTCCAACAGACCCTCCATGTATTCATTAGTTCCATCAAAATAAATACCTGTAACAGTTAGTACAACTGTTTCGTCTACAGCTTCCGAGTGACTTCTAAAGGTTATCGTATCACCAATACTAAGCTCATTTAATTCGGCAAACTCTTGACTGACAATCGCCTCTCCTGCTTGTTCAAACATATACCCGAGGGTAATTTCTCGACTACCGTTAGCAAAGTCTACCAACCCTTCAGGGTCATTTGTTCCGACTAATCGCATCGTAGGTAGCTGTGTTGGATCTGCGTTTCTTGTCGTAATTGATAAGTCAAAATCTGCTAATGCTGCTTCATCAATGGCAATCTGGTATGGACTAACACCGGGCTTTTCAAAATTAAACCGAGCACTTATGACATGTTCGGACTGAGCAAAAGCATCGTATTGATCCATTGTAAGCGTCATCTCTTCACGTGTTCCTCCTGAATTCATGATTTGATTGATGTTAGGTGTGATAAACGCCTCTGAACCGAATCTATTTGTATAGTCATCAATAATTGCTGATGTTGTTGCATTTATAGCAAGGCTAATAACAGTTGTTGCAATAATAGCTAACATAACACAACCAATTAATAGATTTCTTCCTTTGTTCCTTTCAATGTTTTTTAGTGAATTTTTAAAGATGTACATCATCATTTCCTCCAGTATATATCGTTTTTTACATTCGTTTGAATCCTAATATTATCCACCTCGAGGTGCAAAGGTTAATCCAAATTCTAGGATAAGTGCTCCCAAAATATCACGAATGGTTGCTCCATTTATATGATCAAGATTTAACGTATCAAATTTGGTTAGTGCATCACGATCTGCTTGCTCATCAATAATAAGACGGTGGCGATCATTGCCTGATGGATAGTACCAGATTTCTATATAAGTACCACTTCCATTTCCGTGCAAGCTAAATTCTATTTCATGCCCACTAATGGTTAGTCGCCTTAAATCTACTTCTTCAAATCCAATAAGAGATTCCTGCATCGCTGCTGAGTTAGCAGCCCATCCACCACCTGAATTGGTATTTTCCTCTTGGGAACCAACATTGTTTTGATCTATCTCTTGCACAGCTGGTGGGCTTTCAATATCTTGGCTATCCTCGGCAGTACAAGCTGATAAGATGACCACACCCGATACAACGCTACAAATCACACTTATTTTTTTAAACCCTTTGAATAATTTCATTTTATTTCCCTCACTTTCTTACTCCATGAAGATTACCCTTATCGCTGATAAACTAGCAAAATAAAAATAACCTTCTGTTTGTTGTATGCATACATTCTAACAAACAGAGGGTTAAATAAAGGTTAAGTATTTAATTGATTTAAAATTATTTTTGTTCCAACGCCCACTTTACTAGAGATAGTCACTTTGATGTTGTGTATATCAAAGATATTCTTAACGATAGACATCCCTAAACCATTTCCGCCCAAGGATTTTGATCGAGAGGTATCAACACAGTAAAAGGTCTCGAAGATGTGTTCTAAGCCCCAATCGGGTATTCCTATCCCCGTATCTTCAATGGTAATAGATTCATTGGTTAGGTAAATCTTGACTTCCCCTTTTTCAACATTGTATCTAACGGCATTATGTACTAAGTTTGAGAATGCCCTCTCAATTAACACCTTGTCTCCCCTCAATGTGCAATCGCCTGAAATAGAAACGATTAGTTCTTTAAGTTCAATTTCTTTCTTTAAATCACGGGTAATTGTTTGAAAGACATCTCTACTGCTAAACTGACAGGTTCTTGTTTCATCTATGACACTGTTAATCGACAACAGACCTTCTACAAGGTTAATTAATCGTTCCGTGCTATTTTTAACAACACTAATCACTTCTTTGTATTCTTCGGAAGAGGGTTCATCGTCTAATTCAAGGACATCAATATTGGAACGAATAGAAGCAAGTGGCGTTTTTAATTCATGTGCTGCATTTTGAGCAAAAAGTTTTTTACTTTCAAATGCTTGATGTAATTTTTCCGTCATACTATTGAATGTCCTAGTTAACCTTGAAATTTCATCTTGATTCTTAGATACTTCAATTGGGTTTGCAAGACGATTTACATCAATGGCTTCCATCTTTTCAGTTAAGTGTCTGATAGGCTTTAATGCACGTCCTGCTAAAAAATAAGCAAGACCCGTACTAACCAACATTAGGACACACGCCACAATAACACTATAAAACCTGAAATTATGTTGTGAATCCCTTGCCATCAAGTGCATCTCTCTTAGATTTTCTTCAGTCATAAAGTTTTCTAAAGGGAGGTTGAAACTTTGTCTAGCGTTGAAAACAGCAAATGCAGTTAGTAGAATGGTCAGTAACGATAAAGACATTGCAATCAAAAGAGTTAGTTTAGTGCGTAGTGTCATTTTACTCCACATAATAGCCATGCCCCCTTAGATTTTTAATAAATCCCTCTGGTAGCTTTTTTCGTAAGATACTCAAGTGGACTTTAAATGAGTTCAAAACATCATCAATATCATCTCCCCAAACCTGTTCAGTCAATTCAATTACAGAAACAGCTTCTCCTTTTCGGAGACCCAAATATTCAATAATGCCATATTCTTTTTTAGTAAGACTAATTTCCTCGTTCTGAATAAACAATTTTTTTCTTTTCGTATCTATCGTAGCTAGTTCCAATTCAATCATCGTATCAATTGTTTTAAAATCACGGCGGAGTAACGCCCTGACCCTTGCTTCTAGTTCGTTGAAATGGAAAGGTTTAGCCAGATAATCATTCGCACCCTCGTCAAGACCTAGTATCTTATCGTCTACTTCGCTTCGAGCAGAAAGGATCAGAACAGGAATGTCTTTATTTTCTTTACGAATTTCTTTCAAAACATCAATACCATCAAGCTCAGGCAAGTTCAGATCAAGAACAATCAGGTTATAAATGTTGGAAAAATATAAATCTAATGCTTCTTCTCCATCTACTGCCCCATCCCATGTATAACCCATTTTTCCAAAACCACGACACAAAGCATTTCTCAAGGCATCTTCATCTTCAACAATTAATAATTTCATTGTATACGCACCTCCATCTTATCATATTGTACTCAACAAAAGGTTAAGTATAGGTTAAATTTCGTTACTAGGCTATCATTGATTAAGATGTTGTTAATACTACTACTCTTTCAATTTCATCATGAGTTAGCATCTCACCTTGCTTTTCGCTTGGAATTTTAACAGTACTGTACTCATTGAATATCCACTTAGGTATTTGTTTCAACTTTCTCTCTTGGAATGCCTCGTACATACCGATATTAGTCTGATCCATTAATCCTTCGATGTAGCTAGTTATTTTCACATTTAGTTTTCCAACTAATTCAAATAACCGAACATCACTTTGTGCCGCAAGGTCTGTATCACGGAATCCTACACCATTTGACGTTATGTGAATGGTTATCGCTAATAGGATTTCTAAAATATCACCTCAACTGCACACCTAAATACTCACAAATATAGTACAAATCTGATATTGATGGCATTTTCTTCTTATTCTCAATACCATTAATATAGCTTTCGTTTTGCCCAATATCCATGCTCATGCTTCTAGCAGAAACATCTTTTAAACAGCGAAGTTGTGTCAATTCCTCTTACTCATTAATCAAGGTCACAATCTCATGAATCAAAAACATTCGATGATCCAATTCGGCAATCTTATCCGCAATGGTAATCAGCTCATCGCTTAAATGTTGAGGAATATGTTCTTTATATTTGTAGCGCGCTTGATGCTCTAATGTCGACCAAAAATTCATGGCTTCCGTGCGAATTTGAATTTCCAACGTGACATACTCCGTCTGGTTTGAGTAAAAGACAGGCACTTCAACAATTAAATGGTAGCTTCGATAACCACTAGGCTTGGGCGTATCAATAAAATCTTTTTCCTTGATAATACGCACATCTGGCATGGCACGTAGCAGTTCGACTAAAAAGTAAATGTCTTTCGCAAAGGGGGTAATCATGCGAACCCCGGCAATGTCATTCAAATAGGTTTTGGCATTTTCTGCGGTCAGTTCAATGCCCTTTTTATGCAACTTTGATGCAATGCTCATTGGCGTTTTAATGCGGCTCTTAATGTGTTCAATTGCATGGTTGTCTTGGAAGTCTTTTAAGTCCCCGTGGATAATGTTTAGCTTGGTCATCACAGTCGCCAGCCCCCATTCGTAAACAGATAACAACTTTTTAAGTTTAATAAATTCTTCATCACTAAAACGTGCAGACATCGGTTAGACCTCCTTTAAAGTAATGGTAAACATAGCACCACCACTGGCTAAATTGTTGGCTTGCACAGACCCGCCATGCTGCCCTGCAATGGATTTTACAATGGACAACCCAATGCCTGTATTACCCTTTTTTCCTTTATAGAAGCGTTCAAAAACATAGGGTAAAAGTTCTGGTTCAATCCCGTCACCATCATCAGTCACACTTAGCTTAATGCGGTCACCTTTCCTAACACACGATATTGTAATTTCAGAATGAGCATGACGAATGGCATTAGAAATGAAATTATCAACTGCTCGGGACAATAGTTCTTCAATGCCAACATAAGGGAGTGCCTCTTCTTCAAAATTGAAAATAAATTGAAGTTGTTTTTGATCAGCCACCGCTTGTTGGCGGTTGGTACATTCATGGATGATTTTAACTAAATCCACTTCCACTCTTGTATAGGCGGTTGTGATGTTATCAATTTTGGCAATGTACAGTAGGTCTTGTACCAGTTCAGATAGCTTGTCTGTTTCTCTAAGAATCGTATCACTTGCCTTTTTCGCATCCATGATACCAAAAGAGATGCCCTCCGCATAACATTTAATCGACATCAATGGTGTTCTAAGTTCATGAGACACGTTTTGGAAAAATGTTTTTTGCTCGTCATCGTAAATTTCTAATTGCTTAACAGAATGGTTTAAGGCGTTGTTTAAATCTTCCAACTCCTGCTCCCTAAATTCAAAAGTGTTAGGGGTAAAATGTCCTTTTCCGATTTCAAGGGCAAACTTACCCAGCTTTTCAATGGGTCGAGTAATGGAATTAGCAAGGAAATGGGTCGCAATCCATGTAATCAAAAACATCAATAGTAAAATAATTAGTAAAACATGATTTCTAGCCCAAAAATAGGAGAAAGAAGAATGCTCTCCACTCCCACGGAAAGGGAAAATATCAAAAACAATACTGAAAATAATCCCTGTAAGCAAATAAGATACGAATAAAACAAGCCGAAAAGTCGCCAAAATTCGTCTGCGTATGTTAACCTTCTTTTTCTTCATTCGCTTGCCCATCCTGCTTAGTTAATTCTACTAATTTATCTCGTTCAAAGGATATTCTTCTAAAAATGGCTTCAATCCGCTTGACCAATGCCATGGGGCTAAAGGGCTTAACTAAGTAATCGTCACTCCCTAAATCTAAGCCTGTTGCATAATCTAAATCACTATCTCTAGCCGTCAACATGATAATGGGGACGGTACTTTTCTTGCGTAATGCTTTACAGACGATAAAACCATTAGAACCTGGCATCATCACATCCAGCACCACTAAATCAGCCGGACTTTTGGCAAAGGCTTCAAGGAGCAAATCACCCGTTTCAAAGTCCTCAACTAAGAAACCAGCACTTTCTAGAAATATCTTAATCCCTGCCCTAATGCTTTCCTCGTCATCAGCGATATAAATTCGTTTCTTCTCATCCATTGTTGTCCAAATCCTTTCCATTTCAATTATCGTGCTTCAACTTGACCAGAAATAGAATGACCACTCGCCTTATAAAACCCAAACAAGTAGTCATTTTTAACGTTGCCTTATTCACTTCGCAATGCTTCAACGGGGTCTTTCTTGGCTGCCATCTTTGCTGGGATTGCACCACCGAGTAGCGTTAAGGTTAGACTAATGATGATTAAGAGCATGGCATGGAATGGATCAAGCTGTGAGACATTCGCTAATCCTGTCATGTCCTCAATGACCGTGTTGATTGGAAGGGTTAATAAGAGTGTAATCCCAATCGCAAGGGCACCTGAACATAAACCGATAATAAAGGTTTCAGCATTAAAGACGCGGGTGATGTCCTTTTTCCTTGCCCCTAAAGCGCGTAGAATACCAATTTCTTTTGTTCGTTCCATCACTGAAATATAAGTAATGATCGCAATCATAATTAGTGATACCACGAGTGAAATGGATGCAAAGGCAATTAAAACAATGGTAATCCCATCCATAATCCCACCTGTCATCTCACTCATGGCTGCTGCAAGGTCTGTCCAAATGATCCTATCTTCATCGTAATCTTGACCTGCATTAAAACCTTCTAAGTAGGTGATGACGGCTTCCTTGGCTTCAAAGCTGTTTGGATAAATGGAAATGGCAAATGGTGTCACGTCTCCTCCCAATGTGGCGATAAATAAATTGATATCTGCTTCACTCATGGCTTCAAATGTAATCACATTGTGTGTCGCTTCACGTTGAGCACGTACAATTTCTGAATCCATTTCAACTTCAATCAAACGATTAATTAACGCGTCACTATGTGCGATGCCATAATTCAAAAGGCTAAGTGGAACGTCTTCATTTAAACGGACAATCCCTGCAATGGTTAAGGTGATACTGTTATCTGAATGATACATGGTTTCAAAATCTTGATTCGGTAAAAAGTTGCCCATTTCTGTTTCGGTGAAGAAATCATTGTTTGTCACTAGTCTGAATGTGGTCCCAACAATCTCATCGAAATCAACAGGGTCTAAATCATTCGTATCAAACCCTAGACTTTCTAAAATGGCATAATCAAGTTGATTGCTTTCATCAATCACCAAGACTAAATCCGTTTCACTTACTGGGAACGACCCTGCGAGCAAATCGTAATTTTGCTCTAAATAAGAAGTGGCCTGTTCACCTAAAGCTTCTGGGAATGAACCAGATGTCAACGCAGATGTAGGACTTGTTCCACCATCTCCTGATATAAGTGAAACTGGAACGTACTCACCATTCACTTGACGCAGTGCATTTAAGCTTGTCATGCGTGTAAATCCGATACTATTAACCATTTCAGGGTCAACGTTCTCTAAATGGGTCATAAACTCGACCGTAAAAACATTGGCATGTGTAGTTGTCGCTTCTGCTGGATCAAATAAATAGACGGCATCTGCTTCAACCGAGCTCCCATTTGATCCAAGTAACCCTTCACGATTCTCTTGAAACCTGTCCATGCTCACATCCATCGCCGTTTGCGTGATGATAATGGGGAATTCAGCTAATGTATTTTGTTGGAAATCATCAATCTGCTCCCCGAAGCCTGTTGATAAGCTTAAAATCAGAGCAATCCCGATAATACCAATGCTTGATGCAAAAGCGGTTAATCCAGTCCGCCATTTTTTAGTAGAAATGCTTTTTCCAGATAGCTTTAGTGCTGTCCAGAATGACATGCTCGTTTCTTTTAATTGATAGGCCCGATCAGTCTTGCTTTCAAGATAAGGATTGGTATCATCCATGATTTCTCCATCTCTAAAATTAACCGTTCGATCAGCGTATTTCTCCGCAATCTCTGGATTATGTGTCACCATAATAACTAACTTATCTTGAGCGATGTCTTTAATCAACTCCATAATTTGAACACTCGTTTTCGTGTCAAGGGCACCTGTTGGTTCGTCTGCTAAAATGATGTCAGGATCATTTGCCAACGCTCGGGCAATCGCCACACGTTGCATTTGACCACCCGATAATTGATTTGGCTTTTTATTAACATGATCCTTTAAGCCTACTCTCTCTAAGGCTTCAAGTGCCTTTTGACGCTTTTCGGCAGTTCCAATACCGCTTAATGTCATTCCCATCTCAACGTTATCAAGCAAGCTTAGATGTGTGATTAAGTTATAACTTTGGAAGATGTAGCCGACGCTGTTGTTTCGGTAAGCATCCCAGTCTTTGTCTTTGAAGTCTTTCGTCGATTCACCATTAATAATCAAATCGCCACTGTCGTATTGATCCAAACCTCCGATAATGTTTAATGCAGTTGTCTTCCCTGAACCACTCGGCCCTAGAATCGCCACAAATTCATTTTTCCTAAAACTTAAATTAATTTCGTTTAATGCCGTTTGTGTAAAATCTCCAATGGTGTAGCTCTTTTTGATTTCTTTTAGTTGTAACATCCTTATTCCTCACATTCGTTTCAATTTGGGAACGGACTTCCCGGTTGTGAAGCTAGTATAGCGTGCCTTTGTAACGGGAACTTCAATTCAACATCAACTGAAAATCAACTGCCATTATCAGGTTCTCAGTTGATATCTAGTTGACAATTAAAGGCTATAGTATAAGAAAGAGATCCACAACGTTTGGAGGAATGGCTCATGATTAAAATATTAGTCGTTGAAGACGATCAAGTTTTAAAAAGATTATTCTGCACCGTGTTAACGAAACATGGTTTTCACACCTTGGAAGCAGATAATGGCGAAGAAGCATTGGACATTTTAGACAAAGAAACGGTTTCACTTGTCGTAACGGATGTGATGATGCCCAAAATGGACGGTTATGAATTAACGGAATTGATTCGTAGCTACGATGCGAAAATGCCCATCTTGATGATTACAGCCAAAGGCGAGATCAATGATAAGCAAACAGGGTTCAGGGCTGGAATCGATGATTACATGGTAAAACCCATTGACGTCAATGAAATGATTTTCCGTATCGAAGCCTTACTTAGACGAGCAGAAATTATTAACGAACGTCAAATCGTCACCGGTGACACAACCTTTAAATACGATGAACTAACCGTCACCTCTCCAAAAGGTGAATCCCTGCTCCCTCAAAAAGAATTCTATCTATTATATAAACTCCTATCTTATCCAGATAAAATCTTTACTCGCCAACATTTAATGGATGAAATTTGGGGCATAGACGTTGACACAGAGACCAGAACCGTAGACGTTCACATCAATCGAATTCGAGATCGTTTTAAAGAGAATACTGATTTTGAAATCGTGACGGTCAGAGGACTTGGCTATAAAGCGGTGAAGAAAAATGAGAAATAAGCCCATCAAACTTCGGATTATCTTTGCTCTCATCGTCTTCGGTATGTTTACCCTTTCAATTTTAATTTTATCTGCCGTTTTCAATTATTTGATACCGGCGGCTCAGTACCCTGCCAGCATAACGGAAAGAGGAATTCCAACTCCTCTACGACTATTAATACTTGGCATCTGTTTTATGATCGGCTTAGTGATTGAGAACTTCGTTAATCGGAAAATATTCCAACCCATTAGTCGCTTAAATGAATCCATGAAAGAAGTTGCCAAAGGAAACTTTGACTTGAACCTAGCCAACAAAAGTAACATTCATGAAGTAAAAGAAATGATAGAAAACTTCCAGCTGATGACAAAAGATTTAAGTAACATTGAAGTCTTTCGAAGTGACTTTGTCAACAGCGTTTCCCACGAATTCAAAACACCCATGGCAGCCATTGAGGGCTATGCCACCTTACTTCAAAGCGATGACCTAACTGAAGAGGAACGTCAATCCTATGCCACTAACATCATTAACAGCACCAGACGGCTAACCAACTTATCAGATAACATCTTGAAATTATCACGTTTAGAAAACCAAGAGCTCTACCTGGAAAAATCCAAGTTCAATCTTGCCGAACAAATTCGAACTGCCATTCTCACCCTTGAGCGTGAATGGGGGGAGAAAGAAATCGAACTTGACATTAACGTTGATGAAATTGATTATGACGGCAACCAAGATCTCCTCTTTCAAGTCTGGATCAACCTCATTCATAACGCCATCAAATTTACACCAAAAAAGGGTGAAATTAAAATTTCCTTGAAACGAGAGGATCAAAAAATTTACTTTCAAGTAGCAGATAATGGCGTTGGGATCAGCCCAGAAACGAGAAAACACATCTTTGAAAAATTTTATCAATCCGACAAGTCCCATAATTCAGAGGGAAATGGCTTGGGTCTACCACTTGTTAGGCGAATTGTGAATTTACATAAGGGCATCATTCACGTGGAGTCAAACGTTGGTGAAGGCTCGACTTTTACAGTAACATTGGTGTAAGAAAAGCAAATAAAAAAAGCGCAAGGACTATTTGATGTTACATCATCCTTGTGCTGTTTAATCGTTTATTAACTAAGCCGTGTTCTGTGCTATCTTTCAAAACTTAAAAATTATAACATCGTTTGGTCATT